>CXWL01043610.1_pt1 | contig 97286 bp, 97 predicted proteins | sample 590931 | NCBI WGS metagenome assembly CXWL01 (sample SAMEA3498368, study PRJEB10139) | groundwater metagenome | biome: water well; material: biofilm material | place: Germany | collected 2015-04-27 | reverse complement strand
TTCCGAAGATGACACATCGCATAACCAATTAAATTTATTCGATTTTTAACCGGACAGCAGTGGCCTGAGATACTAACCAACAGTGTCTCAGGGCTAGGCTCGAATTGTATTTCCCCCACCATGGAATAATCGGGAACACGGATAAATTCTCCGCCGCAGCTAAAACCCAATCACCGCAATTTTCCGTAACTTGGCATTGCGTGCAAACACCTCATCCAGTGTCGCCATGCGCTTTACATTAGCGTGCAACGCGCTGGTCAGATGCAATGCGTCGCCCGCGCGCAAACCTGTTGCGGCATCCAGCGTCAGAAACGCGACTTGGTGGAAAAGGTCCGCGTCGGGTGATAGCAGCATCAGGTCATTGGCGCATAAGCGCTGGAAGTTTTGCCAGGCGACCTGCGCTTCTTCCAGGGTGATTTGTCCGGTGCGCTGTTTGATTCCCAAGGCACTGGCAAATTCGGTAACACACCATGCCGATGAAACGAGCTTGTCTTTGCTTTTGCTGTACCAGCGTGACACGTCCTCGCTTCTCGGCTCGTTCACGCACAGTGCCACCAGTACGCTGGTGTCCACGTAGCAAAGCATCAGTAGCGCGCTCCGTTGCGCAGCTCATCCATTACGGATGTGCCCATCTTCATACTGTTCCGCGTTTGCGTTAGCTCGGCAGTGAATGCTTTGCGATCCCAGGGTTCGGCGCGTATTGTCATCGCACCGTCAGCCGTCAAGCTGGCCTGGACTGTGTCGCCTTCCTTCAATCCGGTGCGGCGGATGTATTCCATCGGTATGCGCACCGCCAGACTGTTGCCCCACTTGGCTATATGCAGATTCATGTTTTCCCCTTTATGGATATACGTTGATGTGTATTCATTTTAGGCTTGATCTGCCGGTGTGTAAACAGAAGCCATTTGGCGTTGCGCTTGCGGCGGGTCGTGGCCGTTGACCCGTCTTTCCTGTTCTTTCCATATCGCCGGGCCGTCCGGCATCTCGAATGGCTCGCCGTATTTGCGCTGGGATTCATCCACCATGCTTTCGCCCGGATATAGTTGCAGCGTGAAGAGGCAGGTGACGGGCGCCTGCGATCGGTACAGAATTACTGCCGCTGTTAAACTTTACACACGCCCAACCCAACTTATGGCATCGCGGGTTTCCTGGCTGAAGCTCTGAAATTCTTCCGGTGTCAGCAAGCCATGGGACTGGATTGCGGCGAGTTCATTCAATGCGGTGGAACGTCGATGGTCGTCGAAAGTTTGCGCAATCTCTTTGTCGCGGCACTGGATGACTTGATAAATCTCCGCATAGCGTTGATGGGCGCTGATGGCGTGGTTGGTATTGATGTGTTCGATTTCAGAAAGTATCCGCAGGCAAAGCCGTTCGAGCGCATTGATCCTCAATTGGCTTAGCAGTTTCCAATCTGCTTCCTTGATTTTCCACGGCATGACGATTCCCGCCTCAACTTGACTACCACCCCATGCACCGGCGTGATTGGTATTTCATCATGCCAGTGCCTTATGCCTAGTGCCGATTCTCTTGGCAGATGCAGCGCGCTTTTTTACTGGCGGCTGTTGAGCAATGTTATCGAGCAAGACGGGCGGGCGGTTGGGGAAGCGCGCGACCAGATCGAGTTCGCCGCCCATCGCTTCGACGTAGCGGCGTAACGTGGAGAGCAACAAATCGCTGCGGCGCTCAATGCGCGAGATCGTGTCCTGACCTACCCCAAGGCTCGCGGCGAGGTCTTGCTGGGTGTGTGCAACGGCCAAGCGCAAATCCTTTAGCGTTGCCAGCTCACCCGCGCGCTGCTCCACTTTTGCACGACGCTTGGGCGGCAGTGCAGCCAACACATCATTTAGATTTTTTGCCATGAGCTTTCTCCTTTACCTGCTTTGAAACACCGGCAGTTTTAAGCGCAGCCAGATGTCCGTCAAATCTTGCGTCGGCACTGACAATCAGCTTTTTATAGAATCGTCGCTGATCTGCGCCCCCCTTATCACCGCCCACCAACAAAATTGCCGCGCGCTCCGTATCGAATGCAAAGGCAACCCGCCATACTCCGCCCTCACAATCGAAACGTAGCTCTTTCATATTCGCGTGCTTCGAGCCTTTGAGCGTATCCACCGTTGGCCTGCCCAAGTGAGGGCCGAATTCCTGAAGCAGTCGGGCGTGAGCAAGCAGTTCATCCTGGAGCACGCCACCCATCGCCTGAAACTCGGCGTGAAAATCATCGTGAAAGAGTACGTTCCAAGGCATGGGCGAATTATGTTCTTAAAGACATATAACATCAAGACGGTTTTTCAGCCATTCTCGATTTCAAAAAGTATCCGCAGGGAAAATCGCTCAAGCACGTAGCACGTAGGATGTGGTGACGAAGGAACCGCATCCTACCGGGTTCGACTTGGGATTTTCCGAGATAAAAAAACCCGCCACACCGGGCGGGTTTTTATTCGGCATAACTGAAGTTTACTTGCCTTTGGCGGCCATCAGCGCTTCGTATTTGGCTTGCAGTTGTGCATTGGTTTCGACATGAGCGTCATCCTTGGGGATGCAATCCACCGGACAGACTTCCACACATTGCGGCGTGTCGTAGTGCCCCACGCACTCGGTGCATTTCGCCGGGTCGATGATATAGATGGTGTCGCCTTGTGTGATGGCGTCGTTCGGGCATTCCGGCTCGCACACGTCGCAGTTGATACATTCGTCGGTGATGATCAGTGACATTGCTACTCTCCTTTGGTTGATTTTTTATCTTTTAATCTCGCCTCTACCGAGGGCGATACGAATTTGCTGACATCCCCACCAAAGCGCGCGATCTCGCGCACCATGCTGGCCGAAATGAAGGTGTATCTTTCCGCCGGCGTGAGAAACACGGTTTCGACATCCGGATGCAGATTTCGGTTCATTCCCGCCATCTGGAATTCGTATTCGAAATCGGACACGGCACGCAATCCGCGCAGCACCACGCGGGCGTCTTTTGCCCGCACGTAATTCATCAGCAACTCGTCAAAACCCTCGACATGGACATTGGGGTAATCGGCGAAAACCTCCCTCGCCATCACCACCCGTTCTTCCATGCTGAACAAGGTGGCGACGCGGCTGGCCGCGACCGCCACGATGACTTCGCCGAACAAGCCCGCTGCACGGCGCACCACATCCTCATGCCCGCGCGTGATGGGATCAAAGGTGCCGGGATAAACGACTCGTATCATACGGGTTCACGCCTTAGTAATTGGTGGTGCACTGCACCGGCTCTACCCTGCTTCAACACTTGCCACCCCTCGCCCGGCTCGAATGCGTGGCCGCTTTCCACGTAGACCACACCCTCCGCAGTCAGCCTGTTTGCCAATTTCGGCAGCAGTTGCGGTAAATATTCGCTTTGAAACGGGGGGTCGAGAAAGATGACGTCGAACGCCAAGTTTTCTTGAGTTGCGAATTTTAGCCCATCTGAGCAGATCAATGCCACATTAGAGAACGCCAAACGCTTGGCGTTCTCCTGCAAAACCCGGAAGGTCGCCCGGTTACTTTCCACCATCACCACATGTTCTGCTTCGCGCGATGCGGCCTCAAATCCGAGCGCGCCGCTGCCCGCAAACAGATCAAGACAGCGCTTGCCATACAGGGTTTGCCCCAGCCAGTTGAATAAAGTCTCGCGCACCCGATCCGGCGTTGGCCGTAATCCTTCGGCATCCGGGAAGGTAATGAGGCGACTGCGATGTGTGCCGCCTATGATGCGGACTGTGTTAATTTTGCCCTCCCGGAGCACCGACGATCACCGTCGCCATCGCATTCGGGGCGATTCGCCGCTTGAATGCAGCATGAATCTGTTGAGCCGTAACGGCCTCAACACGCAGTGTAAAATCATCCAGATACGTCAGCGGCAACTGGTAGAAGCCAATCACGCTCAGGTAATCCAGTATTTTTCGGTTGCTGTCAATGCGCAACGGGAACCCGCCGATGATGTTGTCCTTGGCGGCTTGCAGTTCTTTTTCGGTCACGCCTTTTTCGACAAAGGTATTCACTGTCGCACGCACCAGCTGCAGTGCCTCATCCGCCTGTTCTTTTTTGGTCTGCAAGCCAATCTGGAAAGCACCGGGTTGTTGCAGCGGCATGAAGTAGCTGTAGACGCTGTAAGCCAAGCCGCGTTTCTCGCGCACTTCGTTCATCAAACGCGAAACGAAACCGCCCCCGCCCAAAATGTAATTACCAACATACAAAGGGAAATAATCGACATCGTTGCGCGCGATGCCGGGTGCACCGATCAGGATGTGGCTCTGGCTGGCGGGATGCTCAAAACGTTGTTCGCTTGCAGCGATCTTCGTTGCGACCGCCGGCAGAGGGGTGGCACTTCCGCCTTGGGGAAGGTTCGCGGTAAGTTGTTGCGCGAATGCTTCCGCCTGCTGCCGTGTCATATCGCCCATCAACGCAACAACCGCTGTTTTGGCGTTGTAATGTGACCGGTAAAAAGCCTCCAAGTCGGCGCGCTGGATTTTCTCGATGTCCGCGACTTCGGCTTGCCAGCCGTAGGGGTGATTACCGAACACGGCCTTGCCGAAGGCCTTCTCGGACAAATGTTCAGGTTTGGTTTCCGCCTCTTTCAGACCGGCGATAAGGCTTGCCTTGTTGCGCGCCAGGATGTCTTCCGGGAAAAGCGGTGCTTGTAACACCCGCGCGACAATGTCGAGTGCGGCATCACGTTCTGCCGCATTACTCAACGTGCGCAACGAGATGGATGCACGATCGGCATCGAGACTGCCCCCCAATTGCGCCCCGACATCCGCCATCCCGCGCCCGATCGCGTCCTCGTTCAAGCCCTGTGATCCCGCGTCCAGCAGGCCGTGTGTCAATGACGCAACACCGATTTTGTCGGCGACATCGCGTGCACTGCCTGCGGCAAAATTCACCGCCACATCCAGCATCGGCAGGTCGTGGTTTTCGACGAAATATACTTGAGCACCGCTGGCAGATTGCCAGTGTTGGATTTCCGGCGTGGCGAGCGCACTGCCGGCAATGCAACACAGTGCAATAATCGAGACCAGTTTAATGCGCATGATGTTCCCCTCCCGCTTTCTTGGGCTTATCCGACAAGGGTTGCGGGTCGAGTACCGCGACCGTCATATGGTCATCCACCAAGATATCTCTTGCCACGTCCTGCACTTGTTTTGCAGTAACCGAATGCAATTTTTTCAGCATCTGCGGGATGGCCTGATGCGACAAGCCGATACTCTCCAACTGCCCGATCTGCATCGCCTGATAAAACACCGAGTCCAGTTTATAAACTTCCGCTGCGGTGACCTGCGCCCGCACACGCTTCAACTCTTCCTCGCTCACGCCATCGCGCACGATGGCTTGCAACTGTTCGCGTATTGCCGCCTCCAGTTCCGCGATTGTTTTGCCCGTGGCGGGCGTGGCCTCCAGGGTGAACAGGGACGGGCCGCGCGCGGTGCTGTCGTAGCCGGCCCCCACACTGATTGCGACCTGTTGTTCGCGCACCAGTGCTTTGTTCAAACGCGCCGATTGGTTTCCGTCCAACACTCCGGCCAGCACCGACAACGCATAGGGTTGCCAGTCTTTTTCCACATCGCGTAACGTCGGAGCGTGGTAAGCCATGATGATATAAGGCAACTCCGCCGGCGCTTTGACCACGATACGTTTGATGCCGAGCTGGGACTGCTCGCCGCTGCTCTTGCGTTTCTGCGACCGCGCTGCGGGAATGCCGCCGTAATACCGTTGCGCCAGCGTGAACACCTCGGCCGCCCGCACATCTCCCGCGATCACCAGGGTTGCATTGTCCGGCGCATACCACGTCTTGTACCAATCCCGCGCATCACTTACCGTCATGTTTTGCAGGTCGTTCATCCAGCCGATTACCGGATTGTGATAGGGATGTTCCTGATACGCGACCGCCATCAAACGCTCCCCCACCAGCGAATGTGCATCGTCGTCGGTGCGCCAACGCCGTTCTTCCATCACCACTTTAATTTCCTTGTCGAACTCCCGTTTGCTCAACACCAGGTTGTGCATGCGGTCGGCCTCAAGTTTCATCGCCAGCGGTAATTTGGATTTGTGCAGTTGCTGGAAATAGGCCGTGTAGTCATAGCTGGTGAACGCGTTCTCGCGCCCGCCCGCCGCAGCGATGCGGCGTGAAAACTCACCCGCCGGCACGGACTTGGTCCCCTTGAACATCATGTGTTCCAGCACATGCGCCACGCCCGTGGTGCCGGTCTTCTCGTCCATACTGCCCGCGCGGTACCAGATTTGCTGTACCACGGTAGGCGCGCGATGATCTTCTTTAACGACAACTTTCAATCCGTTTGCCAGAGTCTTTTCGAACACTCCGGCCTGCGCGAACGTAGCCAGCAACAGACTCAATATCAGCGAATAAATTCTCATGTAAATTATCCCGAACCGTTAAAATGCGCGCGCATTATCCGATATTCCTTGAAACATTTCCCGGCAGATATTTCTCACACATGTTCAGCTTTTTGAAAAAGAACACGGCCGCGACAACTCCTCCCGACAGCGGATGGATCGGCAGACTGAAGGCCGGGCTGTCGCGCACGGGCGGTCAACTCGCCAGCCTGTTCGTTCCCGGCGGCAAGATCGACGAAGATCTTTACGAAGAATTGGAGACCCTCCTCATCACTTCCGATGTGGGCATGGAAGCCACGCGATTATTGCTGGCGGATGTGCGGCGTCAAGTGAAGGAACACCGCCTGACCGAAGCCACCCAAATGAAAGAGGCTCTGGCACAAGCGATGTTCAAGTTGTTGCAACCACTGACCCAACCGCTGGATGTCAGTACACACAGCCCCTTCATCATCATGTTGTGCGGCGTCAATGGCGCAGGCAAAACCACCTCCATCGGTAAACTGGCCAAGCACTTTCAGTCTCAGGGAAAGTCGGTGCTGCTGGCCGCCGGCGATACTTTCCGCGCCGCCGCACGCGAGCAATTGATGGAATGGGGCAAACGCAACGACGTCACGGTCATCGCACAACAAAGCGGTGATGCGGCGGCGGTAATCTACGACGCGGTACAGGCCGCACAGGCACGCGGAATCAATGTGGTGCTGGCGGATACCGCCGGACGGCTGACCACGCAGGCGCATCTGATGGAAGAAATCAAAAAGGTAAAACGCGTCATCGCCAAAGTTTTGCCCGAGGCTCCCCACGAAATACTGCTGGTACTGGATGCCAACACCGGCCAGAACGCACTGTCCCAAGTCAAAGCATTCGACGAAGCACTGGGCGTGACCGGACTTGTGTTGACGAAACTCGACGGCACGGCCAAGGGCGGCGTCATCGCCGCTATCGCCAAAGCGCATCCTATTCCTGTACGTTTCATCGGCGTGGGTGAAGGCCTGGACGATTTGCGTCCGTTCGTGGCGGATGAATTCGTGGCGGCTTTGCTTGGAATTGAGCAGTGATCAAATTCAACCAGGTCTTCAAGCGTTATCCGGGCGGGCATGAAGCGTTGAAGAATCTGAGCTTTGATGTGACCGAAGGTGAAATGGTCTATCTCACCGGACATTCCGGCGCCGGAAAAAGCACCTTGCTGAAGCTCGTTGCCGCCATCGAACGCCCCACCAACGGTAGCGTACTCGTCAATGGTCAGAACATTCGCTCGATCAAACGCGAGGCGATACCCTTGTTGCGCCGCAACATCGGCCTGATATTTCAGGATCATAAATTGCTGTTTGATCGTAACGCCTTTGACAATGTGCTACTTCCCTTGCAGATCTGTAACTTCGATCACCGTGAGAGTGCCAGACGGGTGCGTGCCGCACTGGATAAAGTGGGCCTGCTCGAGCGCGAGAAAGCCAACCCCATCGCACTGTCCGGCGGCGAGCAACAACGCCTGTGCATCGCACGCGCGATCGTAAACCGCCCGACCATCATTTTGGCCGACGAGCCCACCGGGAACCTCGACAACGCCTATTCGAACGAGATCATGAACATCTTCAAGTCATTCCATCAAGTTGGCGCCACCTTGCTCATCTCGACCCACGACGAGGGAGTAGTACAAAAATTCCCCTCACGCACATTGCACCTCAGACAGGGAGAGTCGCAGCCTTCTGCAACGGTATCGGGACAGGCGTGATGAATACTCTGCTCGAACATCTGCATGTGATACGTACCACCTTGAAACGGCTGTTGCTTACTCCCAATGCTACGCTGCTCAACATCCTCATCATCGGCATTGCGTTGAGCCTGCCGATTGGAGGTTATGTTCTTTTGAAGAGTGTGCAGAATTTGTCGGCGCAATTGAATGGCACTCCGCAAATCAGCGTTTTTCTGGCGACGGGTACGAGTGCCGATGAGATCGAGCGGATTGGAATCAGGCTCAAACAGCATATTGCCATCAGGAAAATTGAATTCATCTCGCGCAATGTCGCCTTGAAGAGGCTGCAACAGAGCACCGGTTTGTCTGATGTGATTGGCAGCATTTCGCAAAACCCGTTGCCGGATGCTTTCATCATCTACTCAAACTCAACAGCCCTGACAGCGATGGTAACACTGCGTGACGAATTGAAAACATGGTCACATTTCGACCATGTGCAACTTGATTCGGCCTGGGTGCACAAACTGGAAGCACTGCTAGACTTCGCTCGTTTGGCAGTCATCATCCTTGCCGGGTTGTTGAGCTTCGCCCTAATCGCGATCACGTTCAACACCATCCGTTTGCAGATATTGACTCGCCGCGAAGAGATCGAGGTGGCCAAACTGATTGGTGCAACCGATGGCTTTATTCGACGCCCGTTCCTCTACTTCGGCCTCACCCAGGGTTTGCTGGGCGGTATCACGGCGCTGTTGATCGTCTCCGGCAGCTTGCTGTTGTTAAATCACAACCTTGCCGACCTGACACAACTCTATTCCAGCATGTTCAGTTTGCAAGCACTGTCATTTGCCGACAGCCTTGCTTTGCTTGGATTTTCTGCCTATTTGGGCTGGTTGGGTGCATGGTTCTCGGTGTCACAGCATCTGTGGCAGATTGAACCGCGTTGATAATCCAGACTAATAAAGTCGTAAATTGATGTTGCCATTTGGCGCGGCTTCCAAAGGGGCAATTTTTCCTTCGTTCGAACTAAGAGTCGTAAATACCGAACTCCTAAAGTCTCAGCTCAGGGGTGCGCTACGACATTCCGCTTATCGGTGCCAAAGCAGTCACTCAAGGTTGAGACTGAGAATGTCTGAGATCACCTGAGTTCAGACAGTCCAATTTAGTATTGATCCTCCTAATGGCACATGCCCCCAACTAGCAATCACGTTCATCATGCCCTTGATATCGAATGCCTGAAGCGTAGCCATCGGTAGGCCGAGCGTATTTGCGACATGCTTCGCGTGGGCAATCTCTGCATCTTGGTGAGAGCGAAACATTTCAACTGGGTGCAATACTTTATCGCGCTCGTGCATTCTTTTTGAAATTTCTTCGGGGTGATCGGTGAACAACACAATACCGCCAACACGAAGATCCCGGAATACATCGACATGCACAGGCTCAATACATTCATCCAATTTTCGGCGCACGGTGAAATGACCATCCAACAACAAATGCCCCTCTTCCAAAAGCCTTGATACACCTTGAACCAACAAGCGTTGGTTATCAGCGACATCAGCGACCAACTTAGAACTGGCCGAAACAGCAGAAGAATTCTCATCGCGTATGATTTGGCTAGCCGTGAAATGGGGAATCCCAAACTCACCAGAAACCACCTTGCAGGCAGTAGATTTACCGACCGCGTGAATGCCTGCAACGAAAATGACTTTCATGAGCGCGCCTTCCAAGATTGTTGAAGAATTTTGTTGTAATCCTTCGCATCAAGATAGCGAAACGATTGTGGCGGCAAGAAGTCTTTGAACACTTTCTTAGGATCAACAGGATGCTCAAATTCAAGTACGTCAGCAATCTCAATTGCAAACCCGGCCTTCTTGCCTGAAAAGTAATCATAGATTAGCTGACGTGTCACACCGCCGCCCTTTTCTTTAGCCAGCTCCCATAGGGCCGTTGGCGATCCCTCGGTAACGCCGACTATATTGACGGTCGCCACTATCCTCTGAGTGGGGGCGGAAGAATAAATCACCAGCACATCAACCGGCTCAGCGGCCCAGCTTCTTCTGAACTCCAACTTCTTTTCACCAGACAGAATCTTTTCAACAAAGCATGGCCGGATGGAAATAAGCGCAACTCTAAGCGGCTTGGGAAATAAGTCTTTGGTACGCGTCGTCATCAATTTCTCGGATAGTTTGGATGTTGCCACTTACAACTCGATTCTGTGTGAGCCAGTCAAACGATGGCGGGTGAACAAAATGCTTAACCAATCGGAATAGCATTACCTTAGTTGGCTTACGTGCCATTCCCTCAATTTCAGTCATGCTATACACCGTCCTGCGTCGCACTCGATCTACAATCTCGTTTGCATTTTCGAGCGTTTCATATCGCTCAACAATGCCGATACTGGTTACGGCCATTTCGTCCTTTGAGCGATAAAACAGCACTACATCTCCCGGACTAATTTGCCTCGATTGGGCGTGGCACAAATAGGCTTGTTTGATTGCATTGCTTGCCGTATGTGTTGAATTAAACAAGGCCATTTGTGGATCACATGGGGATGCGTAATCTGAAAATAGAATTCGGTGATACTCGGGGCGGATCGGAATGACAAATTTCTTGATGCTGCGATCCTGACGAAAATGAGGGAAATATCTTCTGAAGTATTCAAATGCAGATAAGTCTGATGGTGAATCACTGGGCGCGACTACGGGATGCTTTTTTACATAAACCACATCGTCCTCATATCGTCCAAACTCCGTAAAACCAAAATCGGACAATAGTTGAAAAAGGATGTCCTGTTTGTTTGGATTGCCATGAATGAAGATATTCTCTAATCCATTCTCGGTTGCATATCGAAATGCTGCTTTTAAGAACAACTCCCCGATTTTCCGTCCTCGGCACCCTTCGCCGACCTTGAAGGTGCAAAGTTTGAGTGATGCACCGGGCAAAATATTGCCATGGCCTGTTAAATCATCATCCACTTTGCGTGCGTAAATGCACAACGCCCCCAGCCTGTCTGAGTCAGTCCAATATACCCAAGCTCTTCGCCCTTCAGCAGCATGGTGATTAAACCATTCATCAAATTTGTAATCTTCCCGCAAGCTCTTAAAAAACTCGTCACTTAACTGCTGAGTTAAAGAGTGTAGCGGCACATCTTTAATATTTGGAAGTCTGACTGATGTGGGTTCATATAGGCGACGCAGAAAATCTTCGGCCGCTTGTATCCCATAAACCCTGTGGCCGATGTCGTGATGCACGGCCTTCTTATGAATTTTAATGTCTTCTGTAATCAGGTAATGTGCCGCATGACATTTGAGTTCATACAGAATGGAGTTGTCACACGCATCGTTTGGACTCGTCTCAGGGGTGTTCCATGGACAGGGAGAAATTCCGTCCAAACGAGTGTATTGGGCTAGCCTATCTCTCGTGCGAGCACGCCTAGCCTCATCTCGATCACGGTTTATATCTTCTTCGGATGCGGGATGAAAAACTAACGTGTGCCCATGCTCTTGTGCCAACCTCACAAAATTCGCCAACCCCGGTGGTAGAGGAATATTTGAATCCTCAAGAGGGATCAGAATGTTGGTATCGAGAAGGAATCGCATGAGTAGAATTTAGGAGATTCCCACCATTGTACTGGCACGCCGTCAGCTTTGGCCGAGTTTGCGACAGACAGGAATCGGCCTTTGCTGACGTTCGACTTCATTAACGACAACGACCTCTCTGGGGGGCAAAGCAGTCCTCTGAGGCGTCCAAGAGGTTGGGGCGATTCACTGAGTTGTCAGTCATGGAGACCGATATCTAGCTTCGTTCAACAAGATCAATAAGGCGCAAATAGCGTGGATCTGATGTCAGGTCAGGTTCGGCTTCCGCAATCAGTGCTAGCACCTTCGGTAACTCATACGGCGGACGGGTAAGTACCTGAGGGGTAGTTCTGTTCATCAAATCCAGTGTCGCTTCAGGGAATAGAACGGTGATCGGCTTTTCATCACTGATGTCTCGGGTGAACCGGTAGAACGGGTAGTCATTTGTCTCCACCGGCACCAAGAACTTCTTCACTGCTTGGTAGACAGCCGGGAAGCTATCGCCCGTGTCATCAAGCAGACCGATCCACGCCCTTACCGATGCAGAGGTCCTGTATCGGCTTTCTCTCGGCCAGTCCTCGTTGATTAGGGGGATGACGTGTTTGGCCCAGCCGTTCTCGTTATTCTGCCCAACTTGGCCCAACCAGAAAATGAACTGGTTCCGAGTATCTTCAGACATCGCTCGAAAAACCAAACGCATTTCGCCTCGTGTAAGACCGCTTGGTTCATCCGGGTGAAACACCCGCATGAGGCCTAGCCATTGGGCGGCTACCTTTGAGCGGTCGCGATCCCAAGAAAGTCCTTCGATTCTGGGGAAGAGGTCAAGCAGGAGCGGTTTGATGATCTCAGTCAACGGCGGCCAAGGCACTCGTCCGCTATGAAGAAACCCGTTCCATGCCGGTTCCGAAGCTAGATGCTCAAAGGTCAACATTGGAATAAGACGTTCCTTAGTCCAGGCGGGATCGACGAACATGAGCCAGTTCAGCTTGCTGCTCGCTATCGACACGGCATGATCTGAGCCCTCACCCGGTGCCGAAAAGAGTTGCTCGACACGAGATTTGATGTGATCTGGGATTAATGACCCGGCCTCCTGTTTCTCTCCGGGCACCGCATGAAAAAGGGCCTCAGCACACATGCCGACGGGGCCGTTGATCGCATGATCGAATGTGCGCCGCGACCGTTGAATGAGCTTTCCTCCTTGGCGGACTTCGCCCAGACCGCTCTTCGCGGCATCTGCTCCAGCGCTCAGAATGCCATCGACAATGTGATCGTAGACTGCCCAACCGAGATCATCATCAAACTCAAGGACCGCGACCAAGTTCTTTTCGAGCCATCGGCCTAAGGTATGGCGCAGTTCAGCGATAACAGCATGTGGGAGTCGCGCTACTCGGTTCAGGAATACCCGTCTCAGCCTGGGCGCGATGTCTGCAGGAAGTTCATTGATCATGGACGACCAGAACACCTCTGGATAGTCACCATCCCTTCCTGCAATCGTTAGCGCAGACAACGCCTTTCGCGGATTGGCTTTCACCAAACCAGTGAAGGGGCGCTTCTCGGTGAAACTATCAAAGTCACGCTTCAGGTCTACCTTTGCTCTGGAAACCACCTCGTTTACAGGAAGGTTCATGAGTGCATCTGGCTTTTCGTCCGTACCGACCCAACCCACGTGAGAGCCCCGCTCGATCACCGTCGAGGTCGCCCAACCGTCGCTCCATCCAGAAATACCTCTGATCATCTCGGCAAGCCGTTCACTGCGATCGGCCGTCAGTTCACAACCTTTTAGTTCGAGATACCGAGCGTATCTGGCGGCGAACTCATCCCTCCGCCCGGGGAACTCCTCGTCAGACCAGTGGGAAGGCCGATCTGGACCTGCCAAGATGCGGTCGGCGAGTTGGTTCCGATTCTCCTGAGAGAACTCTCCCCATCGATCCACCAGTAGGAAAAGAAGCTCTCGGACCACATCGGCGTCCCAGAATTTCTCCTGATCTAAGGATAAGACTTCTTCGGCAACATGATTGGCCTTAAAGACGTCTACTTTGCTGAACGCATACAGCCTGAGCTTCCGGAAGAAGAACGGGTCTGTCGCAGGCCAAGTCGTTACATGTGCGTTCGCCAGTTCTGGCCACTTTGAAGCAATTCGGTCAAAAAGTTGGACGAACCAAGTCACGGTCTCCTCGGCTTTCGTGATGTGGTCTCTTCCATCGACCTCACGGTTCGAATAGCAGGTCGGTGTCTGGAAGTAGACGGTCTCGATATCCCCCAGCAACCCTGAGGCGGCAGTTAATTGTTCCTCCAGGATCCCAAAAACCTGTGGTAACAGATCGTCGGGGACGTCTAAATCTTCGTTATGCCGTTCAAGGAACACGACTTCCCACTGACCTAGGTCGCCGAGATGAATTTTCTCCCAAGGCACACTCGGCGGTCTGGAACGCCCCAAGCCTAACGGCAGCTTGATCTCCAATCGCGGCGTCGAAACCCTCCGGAAATCCCGTAGGACACTGGCCGTCCACCCCTCCGCATTGATCCGTTTCTTCAAGTCGAACCATTCGCCATTCCACTGACGACTGCGAGGGGCTCGATGGTGTTCGAGGATGAGGTTCCAGATATGACGAGCACGCTCGTTGAGAACCTTCGAATGCTCCACTTGCCACTCGAACTGTTGCAGAAGTCTCGGATGCAGTCCGTTCTGCCGAATGGCCCACCAGGCCAGCACAGGGCTATCGATGGATTGGCTGACCCAGGTGATGAGGTGGCCAAGCCTTATCGGCATCGCCTCGAAACCTTCGACCTGTCGCCCTCCCAACCGATGAAACTCATTTGGATTGTCGTCTTCGTCGCGCCAGACTAAGAGATTGTCGTTGCTGACACCTTGCCTGCGATCATCCTCAGAGATATCTCTCAGATCGTCATCAAGCCCGTAAGCGGACACAGGGACGAAGGTCTCCGCGTCACTGCCATAGCTGGTACTTCGTTCGCCTGAGCGGACATTCGCATCCATCACACATACCCATTCAGGATGCGGTGCCGGATCCGCCTCCGAGAACGATCTCGCCCCTTGTGCTGTGCGAAGAACATGAGCTACTTGGCCGCGCTCATGAGGGGCTAGATCCTTCGGGTCCTTTTGGCTTTTTGCGATTATGGATGCACGCCACCTGCGCGGATCGTCGGCCCGGTCTGCCCAGGCTTCCATGCTCTTCCACAAGTTCGGATGATCGGTGTAGGCTATGGCTGTGACACCTCGGTCACGCCACTTGACCTCGATCTCCTCTGGAAGCCCGCGGTCAAAAGCATAGAGTCTAGACCGGTCATACTGGCCGTCATGGTTGAGACCCTGAAGAAGATATTTGACTGGCGGGTCTTCTGCCTGATAGCCGACCAAAACAACGGTGTACCGTTGGAGGAGGTGTCTGATGAAGTTGGTGGCCCATCCTTCTGAGAGGTAGGCACGCCCGAAGTCCGCGCTGCTCAGCACGTAGGGATGACTTTCAGAGGTTGCATCCACTAGTCGCCCGTGCAGATACGTGATTCCTTCTATTGTTGATCCGAAATTCAGGTCGGGAAAAGCAGGCGGCACGTGGCAGACCATATCCTCTCGTTCCGCCCCCACTTCGAACAACCGGTCAAAGTTCGTCGTGACAATCTGTGGCACGCCGCCTTGGTTCGAAGAAATCCGCTTGATCAGACCCTGCTCACGTCCAAAATCTGTAGTTTCTGGAGGAACACTCAGCCTCTCTGTGACCAGAGCGTTAACTTCATCCTTACCGTATTCAAGGTGGAGGAGGTTGAAGATTTGGTCGAGTGGGGTATTCGCGGCAGATTGATTGACCATCCATGGCCGAAACGCTGCCATGATTTCTGAATCGGCTGGCGGGTCAAAGAATTCTATTACGTACCGAGTGAGGTCAACAAAGTCCGGCATTCCAGATGGCATCGAAACCCCGGCGCCGCACAGAAACACAACGCGACCAGCATCGCAGCGATCCAGAAGAATATCCGGTATGGAAGGGCCGTCGGGATGGAATCTCATGGGCTCAATATATCATCAATCCCGTAGCGACTAGGAGCGTGGGAGCCCATCAGCCCAGTTGGTGAATCCGACGCGGCAGAAGGTCGTACGGGAATACTGGCGAGACGCAGCTATGGGTCGAGTCCGGCTGTAACCTGTCCGTCGAAACTGCCATTGAGGTCAACATTTTGCACAATGACCGTTGACCGACTCATTGCAGCCGTTGGCGGTGGTATACACCAATGGCTGCAAGCCGATGAGCGGCCAATCGCACAGTGTCAGATGTTCAAATTAGTGCGTTCATATTTTCAGGCGAAGGTTGATATGAGGACAAAAATATCTAATGCGTTTTGCTAGATCACGATGTCCCCATGCAAACTGATAAAACAGTCTGCCAAATATTCCCATCAACAACCCGCCGTATATTGCCAAGGGCAACACGTGGAATAGATTGAAAGGCTCGCTAACCATCTCCGTAATACCTGCAGATCCAATCAATATCAAAGCTGCAATTCCTGCCTTGCCCACAAAGAATGCAAGCGGATTTGGACCGACGGACTCGAGCACACCATCGTCCGCTCTTCGCAGAATGCGTTGCCAAATCGCCCGACCCCATTCATCTCTATTTACCTTTCCCTCTTTCAATAGGCTATCAAGAATATCCTTTGCTTCTGGATCCAGAGGTGGTTGATGGCGCCAATACACAAGTCGGTAGGCGACTTGCTCAATAGCATCTCGTAGCCCTTCCATTTTAAAGCGCAGTGAATTCTGCCAAGAAGAATTCATGTTGGATGGCAACTCACCAACAAAATCTAGAATTTCATCCTTGAGCAACACCCTGCTCCACGGTCGACTCGCGCGAATCTTCATTAACTCGTCAACACGCCGCTTGGCATATTCGATATCGTCATCCGTTCCAGCCATGACCGTCTCTTACTCCTTGAGTACTACTTCTTTCTTGCTTTCGGTCAAGTCAGATGTTGTCCCAAACGCTTCAGCCATCATCGCCTGGCCCAGATGTTTGAAAAGATCAAACAATTGTGAGGGTGTGTAATTTCTTCCCGGCCTGTCCACGAGCATCTGATGGACGAGCAAGAAAGCATCTTTCAGAACTTCCCAGTCCATTTCCTGCGGTGCAAGACGTCGTCCAGTTACTAAGTAGATGATGTCTGCCTTGGAATCCCTCAACTTTTCCAAATACTCGACCGAGGGATAGTTTTCACCATGTTCATACTTCCACTGTGCAAGTCGCGAAACACCGCCCATCTGACCGAACTCGACCTGAGTACGATCCAGCCGCTTTCTCTCAAGTTCTAAGCGTTTTCCAAAATCCGTTTCCATGGGCATCTCCCCCTCAATACAACAATGTTGAAGATTATTGCACAGTATTTACTATTGTTTATATTGTGATAGAGTTATATATATGTTCATATACTTTTATTCCAATGAACACACCAGACCATGTCCGACAGTTGTTTGAAATAAACGGGAAATCTATCGCCAGATGGTCGCGTGATCATGGTTTTCCACCTGCTTTGGTCTATCGGGTTTTGCGGGGTGATACCACCGCCAAACGCGGGAAAACCCATGAAATTGCTATCGCACTTGGAATCAAACCCGCACCTGGCTTGGAAGAACAGTCGTTGTTTACTGAGCTGAGATAATTCAGCTCAATCATTTGAGCGAAATGGAGGACATCATGTAAAGACAAAAGCCGCGCCAATTTTCATTGGACACGGCCTTGGTTCGCCTAGAGACACCCTGCGCTAACAGGGCACATACTGAAACGGACGTTCGCAGTATCTCTCTCTTCGCTTCCAAGGTCAAGGGGACACTTGTCCCGATTTCTGGGCCCATAAACCGTGGAAGTACCTCCTATTATCTGCGCTCTGCCGCGCTTTGGATCGTCTCCCAGTTCATTGGCATCCAGCACACTTGGAGAGAGATATGCGCACGACAAAACGTTTTACCCCAACCGTCCTGGCCAGATTTTTCAGGCAAGGTCGAGGACTAGGCACACTCGAAAGCTATATTCCTTGGCATCGTGTTGGCCGAGGAGACCCGTCCAGCATGGGCCGATCACATTTGCAGATGTGGAAGGGTCGCCAGCGCGAGGTTTTAAGTGACGGCGAGTGGGTCGGACTATTTTTTACCTTGTCGGTTTATGGATTGATAGATGTTGTAGAACAATTCCCACTCTCAAAGGGTGAGAACACTCATGAAGCATCGAGGTATCGCGCGGACGTGCCTCCACAATCGTTTCCAGGGACTATTGAACTGGCAAAGAAGCTGAACATCAAACACCCCAAAACAAACGAGGTAGGGAAATCTGATGAATGGGTGATGACTACAGATTTTCTGCTCGTATTGAATCACCCCTCCGAAAAGCTCGAACTCCTCGCCGTCGCATTCAAACCCAAAGGCGCATTGAAAAAGCGCACTAGGGATCTTTTAAACCTTGAGCGCGAGTACTGGCTTGTACGAGGTGTTACATGGCTACTCATTACTCCTGAGCTTTATGATCCTCGCGTGGCACTAAGGTTGCGCGACAGCATGCCATGGGCACTGGAAAATCTTGTTCCAGAAAAAGACCTAATAGCTGCTGTCCCACTCGTACACGCCAATCAAGGCAGATCGATCACGCACATATATTCGGTTTTATCCGAACATTTTGGCAATGATGACTACGCTAAGCGTGCATTTTGGCAAGCCGTCTGGTCCGGCAAAATCCCCCTAGATTTGCGGCGCGGCTGGCGTCCTCACGTCCCAATTACTCTGCTCTGCAGTGAAGAGTTTGAATCGCTTAATCCCATCGCCTCTCGGAGGTCGTCATGGATCTAGCGCATAACTCTGTCTTCAGGATTCTGGATGGTGAGTCTGCTGGCCTCTACCGGGTTGTACTGGATGGCAGGCAGCAGGGTTGCATGGTCATCGTTCGACTTGATGCCACCATTCCATCCAATCAAGAGCGTCGTGGCCGAAAACAATTAGCTGTCACAAAAAACACACGCAGGAAAGCGCCGGCACCATTGGTAGGTCAATTGTTATGGAAAGGCATCGACGAGTTAGACAAGCTTGATGCAGCAAAACATCTGCTCAAAATCGAGATTGAAACAGAAACATTCAAATCCTCACCGACTGATGAGAAGCAGTTTGAGTTTCGATGTGAAGTCATGAAGGGATTTCTCGACTTCGACAACCTCAAAGAAAAGATTTTGCTCAACAAAGGACTTTGCGGCCTTGTCGATGAGGCCGTGAAGAATTCAAACGCCAGTCGGCCACTCGTGTATAAATTATTTTCTCTGCTTTGCAGGTTTGGATTTTACGAATCAAGCTTAAGGCCTCGGCGCGACCGATGTGGTGGGAAAAACGTACCACGCCCCTGCAATCCTGGAGGGCGGAAAAAAGCTGGTGCTAAAACTACCAAGCAAAGGGTTGCCCGAGCGTTTGGTGAAATCCTGCCGCCAGATCAACCTGGAATGAGTGATGAGTGGCGGCATCTCATCATGACTGCGGATCGTCAAATTCCGACACCCAAGCCAGATATGCCGAAGCGCATCGTTCAAATTTTGGATAGTGGGTTTGTAAAAAAATATAAGCAGGAAGGCAATATCCTAGTGCCGGTCGATCCTAAGTTCGGCGAATACCCAAACAACAGGCAAGTTAGGCGTGTGTTGGAAAGGGATATTTCGAAGCTTCAGCGACTTTTAAATCGAACCACAAAAGGTCACTTTGATCGAAGCTTGCGCGGAATGACTGGGCGCAACTGGGAAGGCGTCTCAGGACCAGGTCACACTTATGCAATAGATTCCACCATTGGCGATATTTACTTACGCTCCTCCATCAATCGCGCATGGATTATTGGTCGCCCGATCGTCTACATTATCGTCGATGTCTGGTCCACAGCAATTGTTGGATTCTATGTTTGCTTGACTGGACCAAGCTGGGATACGGCGAAAGTCAGTTTGTTCTCCAGCGCAGCACCCCCTGAACTTTTGGGTGAAATGTGGGGCTACCAACCAATTTTGTCTTTGAACCCTCTACCCACGATGCCTGCGGTTCTGATGTGTGATCGTGGTGAATACTTATCAAAGGGCGCGAGCATTACAGGCGCAAAACTTATCCCATGCCTCAGCTATGCTCCTCCTTACCGCCCAGATCTTAAGGGACTTGTTGAAGTACTTCATCGCATCGCCAAAGATACCCAACACCTCTTTATTCCCGGCGCAATCGATCAACGTCGAAAGGAGTTTGACCTGCGCAAATGTGACCCAAATTCTGCAGTGCTCACCGTACGTGAGTACACCCAATATTTGTACACGATTTTTTCTGAATACAATCTGATTGCTGATCGCTCGCATCGACTCGATGCGCATATGAAAGCTGCAGGTGTATTCCCAAGCCCTGCAGGTTTATGGCGATATGGTCATGAAGTAAATATCGGCGTGCGGCGTGACATTCCCTTGTCTGAACTCATCACCAACTTGCTCCCGAGTGATATTGGAAGAGTGACTCGAAAGGGTGTGATGTTTGCTGGAAGGGAATATGGTTCAGATATAGTCGATGAGCAACAGTGGACAGCTCATGCTCGAAATTTTGGTAGCTGGGATATTGGGGCAAATCATTTTCCAGGATCTGTTTCTAAAATTTGGGTACCTAACCCTACTGGGAACGGCTTGTTGGATCTTGGTCTGTCTGATTATTCAACCGCTTCTCCAGAGTTGACCGAGGATGAGGTACTTGATGCTTTCATGTTCGACAAACTGAATAATGCCGAAGTCCAACATGAAAAGACCGTGATTGCCCTTAAGTCACTCCGTGACGTGCAAAAAATCGTAGACAACGCCAAGGAACTGACTGCAGAGGCGCTCGCTCGTTACACCGGTGCTAAGCCTTCCTTGAGTGAATCCCGCACAATGGAAAACTCACTTGAGCTACCGAAATCTGCCAGGCCTGATGTATCTGAAATGGCTGCATCCCCAAATGAAAGTTCAGATGCTATGGATATGCACTTGGAGATGATGCGCTCAGTGCTTGCAGCTGCAAATGCGGAGGCATCGAATGTCTAACCAAAATCCATTCGACCCCTATGCTGGCAACATACTGACACAGGGTTTAGGCCCAATACTATCTAGGCAGGATGCTCTCTCATTACTTACCTACTTGCCACCGCCCCCCCAGAGAGATATCGGGAATGTTCCCAAGCACATCAGAATGCATCTACTGATGCAACTACGTGATTTGCATATTCCTTCACTTGAGGGTGCACGTCTTGTCGAGACAATAGACCTCATGATCCGTCCCAGCTATCGCTATCGTGATCCGAAATCTGCTCAAACATGGGGAATGATTTATGGCGAACCCGTAGTACACAAAACTTCCAGAGCTCCAGCGACATCTGCTGCTGTTGTCGGTCACTCTGGGACCGGAAAAACTGAAGCAATCCTACGTGGGCTTAGCACTTATCGAAATCAAATTATCACGCATGATTCATTCCCCAACATTGTTGGAAAACACAATCAGGTCGTTTGGCTTTCTGTTGATGCACCTGCAAGTGGTCGCTCGGCTGATCTTGCAACCAACCTGATGAGAGCGTGGGACGTGACCATGTCCAAGTATTTTCCAGGAATGCCAGAACGTTTTTCATCCATTCTTGCCAAAGACAAGCGTGATGGCACGAAGATGTTGGATGAGTGGGGACAAGTTGCAAGAGCACATTTTCTGGGCTTACTCCATTTGGATGAGATCCAGAATTTCTTCCAACTGCAAAGCATTGAGAAGCGCAAAAAACGCACAGACAAAACCGAGGGTCTTCAATTAAGCATCGTGGAAGATTACTGTTTGAAATGGATTCTGACATTAACAAATACTTGGCAAATTCCACTACTTGTCTCCGGCACTCCCGATGGAATCGGCGCACTGACAAAACGACTGAGCAACACTGAACGCTTGGTTTCTTCTGGCTATCATGCTTTCCCTCACTTTGAAGAGGCCAGAAACCCAATATTCTATGAGGGATTTTTCAAACACCTTGTAAGGTATCAGTTTGTTCAAAATCCACTGCCAGCTTCTTCAGCGTTTGCCGAGTTGATTATCGAACTGTCAGGTGGAATTCCCAGATTGATCATCGCACTTTGGATCGCAGCTCATCGGGTTGCATTTGAAAGAAAAGATGATGATCTTAGATTCGAGGATTTCAAACGTGCGGCTGCGACTTACTTATCACCTGTCATGCCGGCCGTTGCCGCTCTGCGTAGCAAGGATCCGCTTCGAATGGCAAAGTATGAAGACTTGATCCCTCGCGACGATGGCTATTGGGCAACGTTCTGGACTTCCGTTTCCTCGATTTGAAGGACGCGTTTTTCACGGCGAGCGTCTCGACTAAACTTCACTGCCACGGGGCCATCGGCCAACCTGGCTTCCTCAGGGGTAAGCTGTTTGGCTCTCCTCTTCCCCGAGCCTCGCCCAGTTGGCTTGCTCATCTTTTGCAGTGCCTGTACCAGATCGGGGCTGGCATCTCGAAACAATTCCCCCAATGCGTCCACAGTGATCATGCCTCTGGCGGCACTTTGAGAAAGGGGCAGCTTTTCAATAAAAAACGCATGCGCAGCGACCAAGGTGTTCTTGTTGGACTTTTCGACCAGATTTGGCAGCCCGACTCCCTGAAACTTTGCAGCTACCTCCTGCCTGCTTGCCGACAGCAACTTTGCGGCAGCCGAGTAATCCCCCCGAGTTTGCACGTAGGAATTAATGAGGTCATCAGTTTCGATCTTCGAGGAACGTCTTTTCCTCTCTGAACTGGTTGACGACTGAAAGGCATTGAGTACCTCATCTGCTGATCCGAAGAGTAATGCACTGGCCAAGATGTAGGGGCTAACAGAAGAGGCCGATGTCTTTAGCCAGAGGACTCCGTCCATTTGATGCAGAAGCTCCCCGGTCGGCTTATCTGCAAGCCTAGGTAAAACCGTAGCCAGCCATTTGCGCCCGAATGCTTTGATAACAGCATCACTAATGAGCAGTCTTCTTACCTTTCCCCCGCAAGTCTGGTAGCCAAGTGCCGATGCTTTCTCCTTGAGGACTCCCGAGACTTTCTTTACCTCCAGTGGTGCGCCCCGATCCATCAACCCTGAGCAAATTTCCAGGTATTTCTGGATGTATATATTCTTGTATGCCTCATCTGCCCAAGTCTCATCTACTGCAACGCTGTGATGAAGAACACGGGATGGCGGCAACAAGAACGCAGACTTGCCCTCGACATACCGGAGAGGAACGGCGTGCTGGGGGCACCAGAGCAAGCCGGGGATTTGATGCCCCCGACGCCAGAAGCTCTGCCCATGAAAATCCAGATCTTCGCGCACACACTCTGCGCAAAAACATGATGCGGATCCAATTTGACGCATTCCGGTAGTCCAAAGCATGGAACGACTCGCTTCGCTTCCATGCGCCAAATCAGGTTGGTATGACGTAATGGCTCGTCGAAGTGGGAGTGTAGTCTGTTGCCTCACAAAGCTGGGCAGATCGACACCCGCCACTTTACTCAGTAACTCCAGACATGACACTTCACGTCGTGACTTTCCGGCCACCCCCGCCCAAGCGCCCATCAAGGTAATGATATCTTTTTCGGAAGACGCTCCGTTCAGGCGCATCACCCTGCCAAGATAACTGCGATCCAACTCTTCGGGAAAAGGCGATGGCCTAGTAATCATCGCTCACTCCTCCCTGTGTGGTGTGGCGAGCCGAGCACAGCAAGTGACTTGATTACTGCCGATAGCGCTTTGGCATGCGAAGCAGATCCATCCCAGGTCACTTTCAACGCACCAATGAGCTCTTCATTTTCCCGAACCGCATCAGCCGTCACCCCGCCCTCAAATCTTTCCACATAGAGGCAGACCTCTTCAAAGAGTCGCGATGCCCTGAGTCCCTGAGCCTGGAGTATCCGACTCACTTGAGACTGGCTCGAACCGACCGCCTCAGCGATCTCCGCCTGAGTTATGCCGTGCAACCGACAAGTTTGGGCTGCGCGCAATGCACGAGCTTTTAGAGCTGATTTAAGCATGCGTTAAGCATACTACAATGCATAAATGCATATCAAGTGCTAAATGAAACAAATTCAGCCTTGAATCGCTAATTGCTTATCGATTTTATTGAATCAAGAAGTTACGTTGCGACAACGAGTAATGAACGGTTGGTGATCGTCCTTAAAAACATATTTGTTGCACCAAGAATTGTCAGATGTTCATTCTCAATTCCTGTTTTAAGCAGGCCAGGCTGAACAATCCCCACCTCAAAAACAACAAACTTTCTCCTCGATGCCTTACGTAAGGCTACGAGGCCGCTCAAAGAGCCCCGTACAAATCGCGTGTCTCGGCCACGTCTGTGTTTAGTTTCACGCTCGGTAAGATGAGTTACAAGGGTCGCAAAACTCCAGGTCCACTTGATGGATTTCTGCGCTTGGCCACAAACCTCATACAGGTCAGCCACCCGATTGCCTGGAGTATTTGCCGATGCGTATTTGCAGTGCCATAGTGTTACGGTAATAGTGTCCTCTGTCTCCCTAATTGCGACTACGTCAGCACTCTCACCTGTATCATCATCGTCAATGATGAACAGGGAGGGACCTTGCTCCAAATGTTCGATGAAACGCTGTTGAATTGAACGAGGACGGATATTCCCATCACGCCAACGACTTTCCTGGGATAAGTCGGTATTGCCCCAATCGATAGTGCCAATCGCTTCGCGCTCAAACATCTCGCCCAGCTGCTCTTTGGGCTTCAGAAGGATTTCACCCGAAAGTTGCGATCCATCCTCAAGGCGTATGAGAGGCGGGCTATTCGTGAAGAAGTCAACAGCAGGCGTCTGACTAGCAAAAGCATCAATGCTGATTTCAGGGCCGCTGACTTGAGCAAGCTCATACATAAGCCCTTCGCGGCGTTCTGTAAGGACCATCATTCGGTAAATACACTGAAGATCTTGACCTGCATTGAGCGCGAAGGAAAAATTGTTACCCCCTCTATTCCATTCGACAAGGTCAAGGCTGCAATCATGAAAATCAAAGCTTGCTTCACCATGTATTACGGAAAATTTGAAGCTTGTTGACTCAAAGAGCTGATCTGGCCAGTCTGCCATCAGGGCACTAGAATCAGGAAGTCGACCTTCCTTCAACTCGGATGGCACTAAAGTATGCCGAAGGAAGTCGTCCGGAGCGGCATCGGCATTTGCAAGTTTCATCCCGAGGTTTTGACACCACTGCTTCCATTCAGCGAGAGACCCTGTAGTAAGCGACCAAACCTTCCCTTTCCGTGAGCAACCAATACTGACGCGTCGTCCATCTTCGTAGCCGACACCCATGACATTTGACTTCATTTTGTCATGTTGCAATACCGGATCGATTGCATCACGCACATCGAGCCCTGCAAACATCTGGTATCTGACATTCCTACTGACGCTTGTAAGACCTACGCTGTGTAGAACTAAACGCCTAATATTCCCAAAGGCACGAAATACATCTTCATTTCTAATCGGAATGGGATCAGTAGAGATACTCTCTGCCAACTTAGTCGCTGCCTTCTTGCGGGAGCTATTTACAAACAGAAGCTGACGTTCTTCATCATAAAACACCACGAAAAGATCCCAGCTATCAACTGCAATATCCCTGGAGTCAGTCCAGTCAATTGCGTCCTTTTGATTGACCACGAAGAACAGCATCTTGTCTTCACGACTAATATGCGGTTGATAAATTACCTGTGAGGGGCGGAATGCCCTTCCGTAGTTTTGAGGGTTAAAATCCGTTGCTCTAAATACTTCAGTGCTAATCTTTGGCTTGAGCGTCAACGTCGATATTTCCAACTCGGTATTGCTATTCCCGATCGGTTTGAAGTTTTCAATCAGTTCCGACAACTTAGCCTGCGGATCTATCGCGTCATAGCTGAGATCGGAAAGCAATGTATTCCAATCAGCATCCTCCTGATAGAGGCTCTCCAGAGCCTCAGGCACTCCGTCCTCAGCAGTGTTTGCGACAAAACTTGCGGCACCAACGTTTCCGGCGGAGCGCGCAAAGCGGCCAATAAATTGCAGCGTGATTCCTAGGCTTTTATGCACCGAGTGTAGTGCCGCAACCTTAAGATTGGGAAGATCAAATCCCTCTCCGAACATGTCTACACAAATAATAATACGGTGCGCTCCATCTCTGATATTCCGGAGCACCTGAGCACGGGATGCTGTATGTGAGTGAACCACAACAGGGTTTAGATCTGCATAACTCGCCTGATAGACATGCTGACAAATCCTCTCAGCATCCTCTATCGTATTTGCGCGCGCGAGAAGCATGTGATTTAGACCTGCAGCCAGGTCCTCGCGCAATCGTGCAACCGCCACCTCGGCTATTCTTGAATCTGCCAACAGGCTATCCGGCTCGAATACTTGCAGAAAGTGAATTGGCCGAAAGAATCCTTGCTCTTGGGCCGACTGAAGCGGGAAGTTGTAGATTATTTTGCCAGGTAGCGCCTTTCCATCTTCCCTGAAGGGCGTGGCGGTAAAAAGTATTGTCCGTGCATGCGCACAGTACGATCCAAACTTCTTCCACGTCTGCGCCTGAAAATGATGAGCTTCATCGAAAAATATTTCAGAGAACAATCCTGAAAACTGCTGCTGAGTTACTTCATCAGCCCGCGCAATTGAACTCATAGTAGTCACGACGACGTTGCATGCTTGTAGATACTGAAAGTGATCTGCAGTTGGTTTTCCTATGAGCACTCCGACTACTGGATTAGGAGCGTCGGTCAGTACACCGAGCCGCCGCAACAAGCCATATTCTCGGAATTTGTCAGCAGTCTGCTGGCGGAGAGCATCAGTTGGAACGATCACTAGAACACGATTGCCATATGATGCGACCGATACAGCAAGCATTACTTCCGTTTTGCCGGTGCCTGTAGGCATCACGACTACTGCGCTCTCTTTACTTAAGCTCCAGTGGGCTGCAATTGCGTGTAATGCACCGATTTGTGGCAGTCGCAAGCCTTCTCGACCCGGATCTGCACCTTGCGGCGCCAGTTCGGTTACGTAGTTAATTCCCCTTCGCCAACTGGCATGGGCCAACCCCCTTAGGTGGATTGCATCCTCAATAGATGACGGTGGATTCAAGAAGCGACTATCGTCACACTGCAAAACATCACCAATAACGGAAAGATTTCTTCCACGTAGAACCGCTGTTGGAGCAACAGAAGAGAAGTCTGTAGCGCTTGGCGCAAAATCCAAACCATAGACCAGTCCGTCTGCTGTTGTTGCGACTAATCTACGAATGTTCTGACCTCGTGAGCGAAAAGCGGAAACCGTTGCTTCAATTACACTGCGCTGTCTTTCAACGCAAGATACATCCAAGACTCCATCGCCATTTTTAAAAGCATATTTAGTAGGTAAACTGACCCGAGCAACCAGCGCGATTTCCACCTCTGTAACCATGCTACGCCTCCCTATCAAGTTTCGTTAGCTATCGGTTTCGCGCGTTGTGACCAATCAATATGACCAGGAATGACCGAAGGTCAGTGTTAGAAATTCCATCCTAACAACGCCCGCTCTTCGGTCCACTTCGATGTTGCAGCTTTAAGTCACTTATTATTACCAGGCTTAAAGTTAACACTTCCCCCAGCGCCGCTCAGTGTGAGTATCTCAACATTGCAATTAGCGAAGTCATTATCGCGAATCACTATTGATAACGTTACATCGACATCGCTGCTCTCATATATACATTCATATGGTGTCGGCATACCAGAACTTTGGTTATCAAATATGGACGCTATAAAAGGAGACTCAAGATACTGTTGAGAATCTGCGCAAATATCAACACCCAACCCAATGCGGGTAGACATCAGAATGTACTTATCCCCCCCACTTATTAATCTCACATCACTTGCGACTACCGAATAAATCTGAAATATCTCTGACAGATGAATTGAACATTCATCAGAATCTACTCCAGAGACGACAAACCCTGCATCCTCTGGGTCTAAAATGTCAAAGAGTCGATTTGATATCCAATCGAATAAATCTATGCCTGGTACTGAATTGGTATTTATTTGTTCCTTAAGTTCTTTGAGCACTTCGAGGTGTTGTAAAAGTAGGCTATCAACGACATCTTTTAAAGTAAGCCAAACGGAAATTCTACTCTCCGCAATCCCAGATGCATTGAGTTCGGATAACAGATCTTTTGATAGTACGTCACCATCAAGAAAGTCCTTCTTATTCTGAGTTACAAAAATAACTTCATTATTTTCATCATCATTAAGAATTCCTAAAATAGTTTCCCAAATCAATGCATCACAGTATCCTTCGCCGCTGCCCTTAAATGGCTTAACTCTTTTTATAGCTTTTTGTGCGATTTTTTCATGAGTGACCTTGGGGTAATCTAATATTTCATAATTGGTGACTGATAGCATCAATTCGAAATGCTGTTTATAGGCAGCAGTTAATTCGACACTCGTTTTTATTTCTGGGAATTGAAAATCTTTTATAAGTCGCGCCAGGTTTTTACGGTTCTTGTTGAGGCTATCTATTTCTTCATCTAGACGCTTTGAGAATTGGTTTAGCGTTTCTTGAAACACTATTTTTGGAATGATTATTTTGTCTGTTACTGCCTTATAGTTTTGTAGAAATGGTCTAAATGAATTGCCCTCCATCCGGAAGTCCTGGACAAAGACATTAGTATCTAGAACTAAATATTTAGTCATCGTGGGCCTTGTAATTCTGATTGAGGTACTTGGCAAACCTGCTTAGTTGTTACCATACTGAATGGTATGCCACGGCGTATCGTATCCCTTCAAAACTCAGCTCTTTGAGCGATACCTTACCCTAGCATCAGCTTCTTCGACACTGAACATACCAGCGAACTTTGGATCGTATGGATTGGGCAACACAACTGCCGTTGGCGAAACTGAGAGGGCATTCTTGACGTGCACAAGCACAAAAACTTCGCGCCGACGCTTTCCGCGCGTACCAAGATCCATCGCAAGTCGAATTTCCGAAGATCCTAGCTTGAACGCCTCATCATCTCCTGCCGAAGACTTTACTTCAACTCTCATTAGCCGCCCTCCGACCGTGAAAGCGAAATCACATCCTTTACCATCGTCTGCCTTATTAAATTCAAAAACGCGCCTACTGTTCTCCGACACCCACGCGGAAGAGGATACGACATCGACCCCGTACTTCTGCTGGAGCATCCGATAGACAAATACTTCACCAGCCAAACCCACTAGTTCATCCACTGACTTCGATTGACGTTGTGGCTTTTTCATAGGTTGACGAGGGATATCACCCTTAGTCCTTGGTCGTACAGTCTTGAAGGGGCTCAACGCCTTTATCTTCCCAAGATCAAGCGGCTGGCTTTTAGCAATCGTCTCATCTGGGATTTTGCTCTTCAAGAAGCCCCAGAGCTGGGCAAGATTTTCCTCTGAACTGTCAAAGTCCTCGCCACAGACTTTGACGATATTTCGCTTCCGGCTCAATTCGGCCTTAAGACTAGCGAGTCGATTTTCCGCACCAGCAAGTTCCTCACTAGATAACAGCAACGCAGACTGTAGTGAAGCAAGGTCTGACGCAGATTCCATAGCCGACCAGAACTCAGACATACCAACATGAAGATTAGTATTACGGAGAAGTTCGAAGGCTTCGACCTCGCTCCAAATTCGCGTGAACCCATCATTTGACAAGCGTCCCGTTGCCGCAGTGCGGTACTTATCGGCCTCGTTGTGCCACTCACCATACAACTCATCAGCAGAGACCTTTAGGCACCATGCAAGACGCAATCGCTCGATGTGGTTTGCCACTGAATCTACGAGTTGATGATTTCTTCGGGCGCACTCGTCCGGGTCGACGTCCAAAGACACCCCTAGAGCTGACAGTCGTTCTCGAAGTTCTTGGACAGATGCGGATTGACGCACTGCCGCCACCAGCTCGGCACCTACCTTCCAAGATTGAATAAGGTCCGCAACAACACTCATACTGGCCTCAAAATCGACCTCCCAGTAAGACTGCCCCAGATCAACCGACCTAGGCAAAGCTTCATAGATACCGAAAAGTTGAGGAAACGAATCAGTATTGCCATGCCGAAGTAGATGTGCCAGAAGTCGCTTGACCAAGCCCGCAGCTTCCTCGAGCCCGGCCTGCAATTGAGTAGACCAATTGCGATTCGTTAGGCACTGTTGGTCAAGACGGATAAGTGTCTCGTTCCACCGAGTGATTGCGACCCTTTCCCCCAAGTCGTACCACATCGAGCGACCAAATTCGTAGATATCCTGACTATCCCTTGCTATACGAAGCGTTTTAGGAGCATCCAAGCCGACGACGCCAATTGCTCTAAGTGCGACCTCCAATTCGTCTTCAGTTTTAGCTTCAATCAAAGCATTTGCATCAGCTATTGGTGATAGCACTTCCACCAGCATATGGACAAGACGCGCCATATGGCCGACATCACCGCGAAGGTGTTCGATAACTTGTAGCACCTGCTCCGGCGATATTCGAAGGGGTGCGAGGAAGGTTGCAACATCCTCCGGCTCGTCTTCCACAGACTCGAGACTGCCAAGTACATACCTGAGTGGCAGTTCGAGGTCGTCACGTTTAAGTGCCTGCGCGAGTGTTGTGCTCAGCTCACTTGGTCGCCTGCGACACAGCTCTGTAGCTATGATGGTCTTTCTTTGCGCATCCCATAGTGCGGCGACTTTTGTCGTTACTAAGACGGATTCGTCCCGCATCACGGCCACGCTCGCGCTTGGCACCCAATCGATTCGAGTCTGTCGCAACAGGTCTACACGCTCTTGAAATGCCACAGAGTGAATGCCACGCTGCTGACCAAGAAAGGCAACCATGGCGAGTAGAGGTTGAATCAGCCAGCCAAGTTCGCTGTCTACAAATGGGACCGCAGACACGCCTGTCCAAACAACCCCGTCCGCGTGAGGAACCAACTCTAGCGTAGAAGTTAGTTGAACCCGAGAACCATAGGCCTCAGCGAACCAGTCCTTGAGATCCTTTGCGTCATCTGTATATATGGTCAAAACGGGAAGGTTGAACTCCTCAAGGACCGTGACAAAGGCGCCATAGTCAGGCAGGAATATGGGCGTCTCGGTCGTCGGATCAACAGCGGTTAACTGTTTATCTCGTCGCCGTATGACCAATTGCTTCAGTGGGGGCTGGCTCTGTTTGGGTCTAAAGAAATGCCATGCATCACGAAGCTGACCTAACAACACGTTTGCATCAGGAGCATCGTCACTGCCTATTGAAACTGTCAACGCCTCAAGCAGCCTCGGACTGGCAGTTTCTGTGTGGAGGTCAAAGTGAGGCATCCCTAGATCACGGAGAACATTTGCCAATGCTTCATGCGAATCCAGTCGCCTAGCCAACGTAGAAGGTAATGCCTTCAGGTGTGAAAAATGCTTTGCGCGACCGGCGATGGCATCAGCTGGCACATGCCACCGGTCTGAGGGGCGTGCCCAACTCAACCCCTTCGCATCACGAATCGCGAGCCATGATGTCTCCTGCAAGAAATGCTTAAGTGGACTCGTGGCATGCAATCGGTCGGACTGCCCCCCTTGCTTTGCAATCACGAGTGGCGCAAGGCCCAAGCTCCAAAAAGGTAGGCTCTGGAGTATGAGTTCGCTCAAAGCAAGGCGCGACTCAGCGTGCAAGCCAGGTTCTTCTACAAAACCAGGAAAGGTATACATCACACCAACCATGTATTGTTGATGAGAGCCAAAAAGAGGTCTGCTCCCGGCTTCGACCACTGCACGATATGTAGACCACTGCTCCTTGGTGAAATTGGACGGTGGCTCGTTTGGTAACGCAAAATCAGTGCACGAAGCTCTAAATTGGCTAGCCCATGAATCAGACCTGATTTCATAAAGTCTTAACCCGTCGAATACTCCACCCGCTCGAAGCAAGTGTAGCTCTGAGACACCAACTTCACCCCATGCAGCATTTCCTGGAGGAAGCAGCAGCCGTTTTTTTGCTTCTACAGCGAGAGGCGATTTCAAGCTATCCAAGTATAGTTGGAGTGTCGAACCTGTTGTGTCCGGCCAACCCATTCCAAAGCTGGTTTCACTCATCGGATACCAGCCTCCTTGGCACGGCACCGGAATCGTGCGAAGTAACTTGAGGGTAACTTCTGCACCCCGCCCGCGCGCAATTACATTACTGATCAGGCGTAAAGCCCACTGTGTGATATCTCGGCAAAGCTCGAAGTGCGGCCCTTCAACCGGCACAGGCAAAGTCGGTGTCAGTTCCTGCAGTACTCCGGAGAAGATGGTATCGACACGAAACTGCGAAACGAGACCGTTGCCCAAATATGCTCGGACCGTTGTTTGCAACGTTGGCCTGTTCGGGTCGTATAACTGTATCTGTTCACTCAAAAACGCAACAGATGGCTGCAAGGTGGGAGGCACCTCGGTAGCTCCACCCTCACCACCAACGTCGCCGTCATCTTGGGTTCCTTGGCGAGGTACAAAGAATACTTTGCTATCGGAGCCAACACTGTGCAACTTACCGTCAACTCCCAAGAGGACTTCATGCTTAGCCAGCTCCTGCTGATCGCGCGGTAGCAGAAACATAACATCCCGCCAAAACTCATTCCAATCGCCCCCTGCAGTATGAAGCTCTGAAGCTATCGACGCGATGGTCGATGCAATATCAGACACCAAGGGAAATGCGCCAGTTTCGGGAAATCGCGCCTTAGCCAAGGCCATCAACTGTAAGCTTCGAGAGTTAAGGCAAGAGTGAAAAATATCAAACGTCGCGTGACGGCGAAGTAGCTCCTCAGTCAATAAAGTGGTCTTCGCTGTCGACGGCACTAACGATGTTGCGTTTAAGGGGCGCCAACCAGCTTCCGACAGAACCAGCGCCTCTTCTAAAAGTAAAGCAGAAGCGCGCGTCGCTGCGTCGTCCATGAGTTGTAACCATCGTGCTATTGCTACCTGATCACTGCCTAAAGGCGCAAGCATATCTACGATAGTACATGCCTCAGTAGGACCTCGACCTGCTAGCCGGTTGCGTATTACCTCAAGAGCCAAATCGCCTGCAGTCTGCAATAATTGATTGTTGTAGGCATCGTCAAACGGGATAGATGTACGACTCATGTCGCCAAAGAACGGGGCATTTACATGCACAGCACTGCCGGTTGCTACCCGGGTAGGAAGATAGATACTGAACCTGCCGGCTTCTGCGACATCACCAAGCCTGACTGCCACTGAAACTGATATATCCTTAATTTCAGGCCAACGACCTGGAAGTGCGTTCACGGCAGAACGGAACTCGTCCGAAGCAGTTGGTACGTGAAGACTGTGACTCCATACATCGTACCGAAGTGGAGTGCCTCCATCGTCGATACTGACCCGCACGCCAGTACCGTCATTCTCATGTGCTGTTGAAGTGCGTGTGAATACCTGTTCTTGGCTACCGACAACTCGAAGGGTCAGACAGCCAACCTTATCCAGAAAAAGAACCGTCGAAGAAGAAAGCTGCTTCATGTGCCCCAGTACATAAGCACCAAGTTCACTCGATTTCAAAGGTAATCGGACAACCGTAGCGAAGCCTTTTGCTTCAAAGGATTTAACCTGGGCGCTGTCCGCTTTGAGCAACGGAATAGGCAAGAGATACGGAGATAGAAACTTGGATTCCCCTATAAGCCAGTCAAAGCCCTGAGTCCGAACTCGCCGCCTATACTTCGCAAGCATCTCCTCTGACCAGTCCACGAGAGGAGTTCCTGAAACCGGTGAAGTTGGTATGGAATCATGCTTGGCAAGCTGGGTAAAGGTAGGAACAAGCGACTGAACCACTTCAGGACGAAAAGCAAAGCAGTAGCCATCAAAAATGCTGCTCAACTCATTTGCGCGCGAATACACCTCTGGACAGCTTGATACTTCTAGAACACTCCTGAATCCAATGCCTTTATTGCCTATGCTTTTTTGAGGATCCTTATCGCTCTGACCTAACTGCGAAAGTCGTTCGAAATTGGATGCCGAAAATGGCAGTCCATCGTTTGCTACGAAAAGCGAGCCATATTCAGAATCTGTCGCGTCGAAAACAATTTCTATGCGATTGCACTTGTCCGTCGATGAAGGATCTTCAAATGCATCATGAGCGTTCTGAATGAGTTCAATAAGAAATCGACCGTGATACTGGTGTTCCACCTGCTGGGTCAGGCTATGCAGGCTACGGTAGTTCGAAACCCCCTCAGCCACCTCGGCAAGAAAGATTCGAATCTTTGCACTAGTGAGCTCCGAAATATGCTCCATAGGCCCAGAAACTGGCGTTGCCTCCCCATTAACCTCCACGTCCATCACAATTACCTTTTGGCAGTGGCTCTAACTTTAGTATGCGATGCAGTACGCCGGTTTCCCTTGGATGAGTTACACGTCCGGCACATCAACTCAGCATTATCGAGGATGGACCTCCCTCCCTTTGAATGCGGATCGACATGATCGATAGTAAAATTGCTCCAATCGAGTCTAACCCCGCAACATGTGCATTTTTTTTCCGCACTTGTATTCCAAAGTATTCGTCTTTGCTCTGCACTAAATCCTCGCTGCTCATCCTTCTTCGCAAATATAGAGCCAATCACACTACGCAAAATCTGCTCGCGGCGCCTGCGCTGATTCACATCGTCTGTCATCTGCGAGACAGTCAAAAGATAGTCGCGATATATCTCATTTCCCGTCTTAATTGTTACCAGCTTACGCTGCGATTCGCGAATTTTGTCGACCTCCGTGGTAAAAGCTTTAAGCAAGTCCCACGCAAGTTGATTGCGTTTTTTATCGGTCAGAATCGCACCTTCTATCTCAAGCTTTGCGATTAACACCACCAACGAGTAGAAATCGACAATCTGCTTCAATCGGGTTGTACGCAGCTCTGGAAACATGCGTTTCACATGATTAGTCGCGCTGATAACTTGCGCGCTGGCTTTCTTAAGTTGCGCAGCTGTCATCGAAGTGGTGGCCATGACCTTGTCGACTGCCGCCTTCTTGTTTATGACATCCCCAGTCCACATCGTCACGATCAATTCGGCTGCAAATTCGACATGCTTCATTCGAGCTGATTGTTGAGTGGAAATTACGCCAGCCTGTTGCCAGAACGGCTCAAGCTTGTTGCCTATGCGAGTTGATTCAACCAGTAGTGCAGAACCGGAATACTGTGCCTTACGCCGCTCTTGGATTGCGAGTGGCTTGCCAGTCGAGTTGATTCGAACAAATACCTCAATAATGTCCGACAAAGGACCGGCTACTTCAATGACCGGGATGCGATAGCCAAGAAAGTGGGGCAACAGACGCTCATGGTGCGATTTATTACTCTTAAGAGATTTTGCCGAAATTTTCTGCACACCTTCCAATCCAGGCACTTCGACTTTCGTTTCAAAACCATGCCCACGCAGATGACCAAGAAAGCCAAGTAAGGTTTCCAATCGCTGTTTTCCATCAATAACGGAATAACTCAGATCACCATGTTCCACGCTGCGGTAGAGAAATATTGCGGGTAGTGGGTAATTGCGAACAACCGTATCAATCAGTTTTTGTCGATCCTTCAAAACCCATACAGATTTACGTTGAAATGCCGGTGATAAGTTCAGCATCCCCTTTTCATACAGATGCACCAAATCTGCAATTGTTTTGGTTTCATGTTGCCTTGAAAGCTTCTCTTGATCCATTTCAATTACCCTTTCATTTCTGCATCAATCGACGATCAGTACTAACTGCGCCCAAGGCTACGCGCACGCTTTGGATTGCTCTCCACTTTACCGCCATGATTCGCTTTGATGCGCTCTAGCAACTCGCTGGCAGGTTCATCTTGGGGATCTTGCGGTACGAGTTCGCCGCGAAAAGCTTTGGCAAGCGTAGCCGGAGTGAGTTTTTCGACTTGGGCGCGGGCGGCGGTGTAGCGGGATTCGATGCGGTCGGCGTAGGCGAACAGGGTTTCGACGCGACGGACGATTTCGGCTTGCTCTTGTAGAGGAGGAAGGTTAACCGGCAATTCCCGAACTCTTTGACAATTGAGTGCTTGTGGTCCTGTACCGCTGCCGACTACACGATTATTTTCATATTGTGCTTGGAACCAGTACCAGAGGTACTTTGAGTCAATAAGGCTTTCGACTGGAACAACTCCAGCTATGTTTTGATTGGTACAAGCCATAATAACTAAAAGTGCAGACTGTCCTCGTGTTTTTCCTTCCCCAATCATTGCAATGAGCACGGTTCCCTTTGGAAGCATTCGGACAGACGCGTTTTCGTAGCCTTCGCTGGTGATTCGTTCTCGCGTAGAAGAAATTTCTCTATTTCTGACTTCACCTGAGCTGACCCATGCAATATCACCTCCCCAATATGATTTATTCTGTCGTGACGGCGTACTTCCATTGCTTACTATCCCAATAGATCCAACATTTGTGACAACCCATGATTTTGGTAATCCATGTATATCACCAGAATCGGTTGCGAACGCGGCAAGAAATGATTCAAGAGCTTTTTGTTCACTGACCTTCTTTGCGCACAAACGCCGTTCAGCGACAACTTGGTCTGGGGTAACACTAAAAATTAATTCCTCTCTCCATTCCTCCGTCAGTTTGCCGGAGGTGGCGGCGGCGAGGGCGGATTGGCGGAAGCGTTTTAGGATGGTGGGGATATGATCAAGACGGTCGCGACAAGCATCCACCCGCGCCAGCACCGCGTCGAGTTTGTCGGCGATGCGTTTTTGTTCGTTGAAGGGAGCGACTGGCATTGGAAAAGTTGCAACTCTCTTTGGCTGCGCACGGGTAAGCGAACCACCCACTCCAGTAAGATCTGTACAGATTAGCTCTCTAAATCTGGCACTAGTTAAGTAGTATTTGTAGAACTTTAGATTGAGAACTTCGCTGCGGAAACCGATCCATTCGGAAGAAGCTATCTGGCGATATTTCCGCTTGTCACCCACCTGCCATACACGATTAATCCGTGGATTTATTTTGCAGACAAGCACATCATTTGGCTCAACAGTTTGCTTAGTTGAACCAATGGCTGCCCCCTTCAGCAACTCCGGCTTACCGGTTGGAAAGATGGGTACGCTATAGAGCTCGAATTCTTCTTGTGGGTGCTGCGCAGGATCCGTAGTTCTCGATTCAAATTGATTCAATTCGCTAAAAGTACTTTCAACCCATGAGGATGGAATTCTTGTACTCACGCTTCCACCTCATCAACATCTTCTCCCAACTCTTCCAGTATGCAGCGCAGCTCATCCAGTGCTGCCTCAAGCTCCCCCATCGCTTCCTGAGCCAGCACTGTCGGTTCCGGCAACTCATCCGCGCTGGTGTCACTATCATCTTTAAGCCATGAGATGTCCAATCCATCTCCACGAGCCTCAATTTGATCGCGGGTGAACTTGCGGTAACGCCCCTGCTCGCCGGTGTCTTTACGTTTGACCAATGCCTTGACGCCACCCAGCGGATCATCGCCGAAGGCCGCCTCAAACTCAGCAAAGTGTTCACGGGAAAGCTGGGTGCGTTTGCCATACTGCGGCATGTTGGCACGCAGATCGTAGACCCAGACTTCTTTGGTGTTGCCCTTATCCTTCTCTCCGCGCGTGAAGAACAGCACGTTAGTCTTCACCCCTTGCGCATAGAAGATCCCCGTGGGCAGACGCAGGATTGTGTGCAGGTTGCACTTGTCCATCAGATCGCGACGGATGTCGGTGCCGACATCTCCGGCAAAAAGCACGTTGTCTGGCAACACTACGGCGGCGCGGCCACCGGGTTTGAGGCCACGGTATATGTGCTGCAAGAAAGCGAACTGTTTGTTGCTAGTGGGAAAGGTGAAGTCATCACGAGATGGCAGTCCGCCGCCCTTCTTGGTGCCGAACGGTGGATTGGTCAAAATCAATGTCGCCTTCGGCAGCGCTTCGCCTTCTGGACTCAGGGTATCTCCGTAGCTAATACCGCCGTCGATGCCATGCAGCATCAGGTTCATCAGCGCCAGACGGTGAGTGTCCTGCACATGCTCCATGCCGTAAAAAGTGCTATTGCGATATTTCTTCTGCTGCGCCTCGGTCCAGCCATCTGGGTTGGTGTGTTCGCGCAAGTAGTGGTTGGCCGCGATCAGAAAACCGCCGGTGCCCGCAGCTGGGTCCTGGATGATGTCTTTCAATTCAGGTTTCATCACTGCCACCATGCTGTCGATGAGTACACGAGGCGTGAAGTATTGACCGGCACCAGACTTCTTCTCGTTGGCGTTCTTTTCAAGCAAGCCCTCGTAGAGGTCGCCCATGCCTTCCGCACGCGCGCTGTACCAATCGAGCTTATCGATCTCACTCACCAGAGTAGAAAGCGTGGCTGGTTTCTTGATGAATGAGCTGGCGTTAGCGAATATCTCTTTCACCAAGTTGGATCCGTGACTACCAAGGTGAATCAAAGACTTTTTGTAGAAATCCAAGCGATCAGGCGCAGCCAGATTTTCTAAATCTTTCCAGCGGTAGCCCTCGGGTAATTGGTCTTGGGTGTCGGTTTCCTCGGCCATTTTGAGGAACAGCAGATAGGTCAACTCGGTGACGTATTGGTGATAGGTGATGCCATCATCCTTGAGGACGTTGCACAGGTTCCAGAGTTTGCCGACGATGTCATTGGTGGTCATGTGTTTCAGTTACCGTAGGAGTTAAGCCGCATTGGCCTCTCCATCTTTCCAGATGGATTCGTTGAAGGTTTCCAGAACTTGCTGGAGTTGCCCGTTAAATATTTTGTCGAGACGAGTGAAGCCGCCGCCTTCTCGCTTGAAGATGAGGTCTGGGTCATCCAGTGCTGCGTGATCCACCAGCAAGTTGGCTTTGGTTTGTGCTGCAATCTTTTTCAACCAATCGCGCTGCGGACCTGACCAACTGTGTGATGCCAGTAACTTTTGCAATGCATGATCAACGCGCTCGCTATAGGGCATTAACGCATCACCAATTGCAGCTTGGCGAATATATCCAACTATGCGCGCCGCAATATCCTTATTCGTCATGTCGTGCCATGCAGTGGCGAGTTTGATTTCTGAGAATCCGGCTTTATCCAGTTCAAGCTCCAATTCACGAAGCTGCTTGCGGGTGAGTTCACGTGGACGTGTGAGAACTGTCATCAAAGCTGGAATGTCATTGCTGTGACTTTTGATGAAAGCAGAGAACTCTTTGATGTAGTCCTCTGGCTTCTTGGCATTGCCATAGCCGCGTTCGATAGGAAGAATCTTGTCTTCATGGTCTGAAATCAGGATTGGTTGGGATGCACCTTCACCTTTACGATCCAGGATTTCACCCAGATCAGGATTCTGCGTGAACCATGAGGCCACTTCATTGATGTTCATCTCCTTCAGCTTCTTGATGAAATCATCTGGAGTCATCCCCGCTTTGGTTTCGAAGTCACGCACCGACTTTTCTGAGAGATGACGTTTCTTGCTTTGCAGCTTGGCGAGGAACTGATCGCGCACCAGTTGACGTGCCGTTTCATCGCCGACTGAAATCAACTCTTGAGTCAGCTGAACGAAGGTGATTTTTGGATTGACCACCACCGGCTGCATGGCGGTCATATCACCCAGCGCCTCAAAAATCTGCACCGCGTCGAATACTCGGAAGGACTCTTTTTCAATCTCATTGCAAAGACGTGTGGCGCGACCCAGCATCTGGTCAAACAGGATGCGGCTATTCACGCGACGCAGGAAGACGAGATTGCAGATTTCAGGTACATCGATACCGGTGGTAAGCAAATCGACAGTGACCGCCACATTCGGGTTGCGTTCGTTCTTGTAGCGGCGGATGAGTTGCAACGGCTTGTCGGCGGCTCCAGTGATCTTGATGACAGCATCATCGTCTACAGAGCCGTACTGGGTGGCGAATGCTTTCTTGAGTAGATCGACCACCATATCGGCGTGCGCATCTGTCGCGCAGAAGACGAGTGTCTTGCGACGGGATGCGGGATCTAGCTCTTGTGCCAGATATTCGCAAACGACACGATTAAATGCCTCGGTGATTACCTTACGATTAAAGTCCTCAACATCCATCTTGATTTCATCAGGCGTCCTGAAGAGTTCGATCTGGTTGTATCGCCCATCGAAGACTTTGATGTTCTCGCCGGCTTTCCATTTGATGCCTTGAGTGGAAAGCTCTGTCTTGATTTGCACTGGCGGTTCATAGTCCACTAGGTAGCCATCGATGACGGCTTCCCGATAACTGTAGGTATAGACGGGCGCACCAAAAATCTGCGTGGTGTGCAATGCCGGTGTGGCAGTCAGGCCAACCTTGTAGGCATCAAAGTAGTCGAGTACGCGTCGGTATTTGGAGATGTAGTCTTCATAACCTCGGAAGGTCATTTCCGTATCGGACAACTCACGATCGAGCAAATAACCCCGGTGGCATTCGTCCACCACGATGCAGTCGTATTGATCGACAGCTGGGGGAGCATCGCCCTCAGCCGCGAAAAGCAGGCGCTGCACCATGCCTTGAATCGTGGCGATGTGAACGGATGTGTCTGAATCTGGTGATTGCTCTTCCAGCTCTTTGATACCGAAGGTGTCGGCAAAGGTCTGGAGGTTTTCCATGCGCGTGTCTTTGAAGGCATTCGCCGCTTGCTCTCCTAGTGCAGAGCGATCCACCAAAAATAGAATGCGGCGGAAACGTTTAGCCTTGAGCAAACGATAGATAAGCGCGATGCAGGTCTTGGTTTTGCCAGTGCCGGTTGCCATCGCGAGCAACATTTCACGCTGTCCCGCCTCAATGGCTGACTCAGCAGCACGAATTGCATCCTGCTGATAGGGACGTAATGGAAAGCCATAATTGAATGGCGCATTGGCAAGATCTTCGTGCGCCTTGGCTTCGTCTCGCTTGAGCAGCGTTGTCAAGCCTTCCGGCGTGTACCAACCATCGAGGACGTGCCCCAAATTATCTGCACGGCGCAAATCGCAGAACCAGATACCGCTCTTAGTGGCTAACTGGCGAAGGTATGGACGGCCATTGGATGAAAAAGCAAAGGGCACACGAAAGGCTGCAGCACCTTCTCCCCAGTTTTGATCTGGAAGCACCGTCTCTTGGGATGGTGTAAAGGTTCGGCTGTAGCGCTTGGCTTGTTGCAGAGAGCCGGAGACGTCAACGTTTTTGCGTTTAGCCTCAACTACCGCAATCGGTGTCAGCCCCACAAACAACACGTAATCGGCAGGACCGCTCTCGGTTGGCCATTCAGCTATGGCCAGATTGCGACCTTTTTCAGGGCGAGTGCCTTTGTTGTATTTGAGGCTCTGAGAATTGGCCTCCCAGCCCGCTTGAATCAGTTGCTGGTCAATCAGCTTACGGGTATCCGCCTCATCCAACTGGACAGCGCTCGCGGCAGTATTTGCTGATGAGACTAGCTGAATCAGCACGCTCTTAGGCTGGGCTGCTGACGCTGATTGCTGTTCAGCTAGCCGCTTCTCCAGCGCAACCTTGGCTTGCTCGGACTCTGCAGCCATCTGCTCCCAGAAGGCTTGCTCATTCTTGGCCTCGCGGAGTTTTGCCTCAGTAGCCTCCAACTGTTCTGCCGTCTCGTGGTGGGTTGCTTGATATTCCTGAAGCGCCTTGCTCAACAACTCCATCTCAGCGCGCAATTCATCGCTCTCATCTTTGGGCGGGGCTGGCGGAACAAATGGCCCGGATTTGTACGATGGGTCTTTAAAGGTACGGTGAAACCATAAGCTCAATTGCCAAGTCATTTTCAAGGCACTCAGTGCGCCCCGATGGTCACCTTCAAGCGCATGGCTGGCGGCATTGCCAGTGCGTCTCACCTCACCAAAGAGCTGTGCGATTTCGCGTGGGAGGATTCCACTGTCCTGTAGGCGACGCAATAAATCGTATTGGGTTTCTTCTGGCGCAACGAATTGGCCCGTCTTCGCGGCAATTAGCTTCGCCAAGACTTCAGATAGCTGGCGTGTTTTGAGCAGAGCGGTATTGGGATCTTCTGCGAAATACTTTTCTGCCAACATGCCCAAGCGCAGCAACTGTTCGTCGTGCTGTTGCAAATGAGCAAAGTTTGTTTGGGGCAGTTTAGCCATTAATTCGGTTCAGTTTTTATGCTGCCGAAGGCTATCACATGAGCGGGGAGATTTCGACCTGAAGAAGAGTCTAACTCCCCCTACTCCGGACAAAGTCGAGGCCATTCTTTACAATCGCTACCCAAAAAGTTTACGCTGCCCTCTAGTCTTCAGGAGCAAAGGAAGCTCTTCATCTAACCACGTTCGGTCATTATGGCGTAACCATCGAAATGCTCGGTTTGACACTTTCATGAACTCGCGCCGAGTGGGGGATATGTGGGATTTTTTGAAGTCTAGACACACCTGTCTGTGTTGTAGAAGCATAGCCTCGAATGAATGCAACCTCTTCACGTGGGAATTAGTCTCCCCAAAGATCTTTGCGCCATCGACCAACACATCCTGCCAGATACATTGCTCCTTAAATACATCCCAAGTTCCAAATAGCAACTTTACTAGCAGTAGTCTTGCAAATGGCCTGCATTCAAACTCGTTCGTTATGCCATACAGAAGTTGTTTTGGATTGCTCACTTTGGATTGATGCAGCAATATGCTGATCGAGGTTTCCACACCAAATCTTCGCTTAAACTCGTCGAAATATTCCGACAGGAAAATTTCCGCGTTGCGGGTCAGTAAACCCATTTGTGCAAGCCCATCCATGTAGGTCGCCTGAATGACCTCCTTCGAAAATGGCTCAGAAATATCCTCGATCACATCACGACCCAATATTGAGACATCAAAACATATACTTCCCCGCTCTCTTGCGTCGGGAAGGTTGCATGAATCGGTTTTGCTGAAAACATCATGTGGCAGGACAAAATTCTCACGTAGTTGAACGTGATGCAGATCGAGTCTATCCAGTATCAGTCCATGCTCCGTGCAATACTGGTTAGTTGGCAACTGATGAACTCGGTGCCAATAGCTGATACCGTAAATCATCACATCCCGTTCCACGCAATCTCTGCAAACCCGCCAATAGAGCCCCTTGGGCATTCCAGACACCAAAATTCCCAGCACTGGCCTTCTAGTCCCGTTTTCGACCTGTGATAGGGTCGAAGTACTTAGCTCACCCAAATGTGTCAACGCAGGAAATACAGTAGCGTAGCGCAATAAGTCATAGGAAGAACCATAAGCCCCCTTTGTGGCCTCGCTGAAGTGCTTGATGTTCACAGGACAGCCAATTACCGATATCGGGTGCTCTTCACCAGACAGAAGCCTCATGACTTCCAGAGGGCTAAGACCATTCACCCGTGCAATCTTTGCCAGTAGGCTGTAGATATTCTCGTCAGGCCAACGTTCAGGGAGAATCAGCATAAGACACACCCGCACACCAACAATAGATGGCCTGACAATCTGCAGAGTATCTGTTTTCGAGGTTCGTTTTGGCCTGAGGTATACATTTACGACTTTATTGACCTATTTACGACTGTAATAGTCTGGAATAGTTGATCCAATTTTTCGCCTTAACGTTCATGTTGGCACTCTCCCATGGCGAGTGCTAAAATCAAGAAAAGGAGGGAACATCATGAATACAACCATGAATCTGCCGATGCCTTCTGCACTAGGCAGCTTGGAGGCTTACGTACAGGCCGTTAAGCGCTTTCCTGTATTGTCGCAGGAAGAAGAGTTGGACTTGGCAACCCGCTTCAAGAATGAAAGTGACTTGGATGCGGCGCGTCAGTTGGTGTTGTCTCACTTGCGCGTGGTAGTCAGTGTGGCGCGGGGTTATGCGGGATACGGTCTGCCGCAAGCCGACCTAATCCAAGAAGGCAACATCGGCCTGATGAAAGCGGTGAAGCGCTACGACCCCGAGCGCGGTGTGCGTTTGGTGTCGTTCGCCTTACACTGGATACGGGCCGAGATCCACGAGTTCGTGGTGCGTAACTGGCGTATGGTCAAAATCGCAACGACCAAAGCCCAACGCAAATTGTTCTTTAATCTGCGAAGCATGAAACAAGGTTTGGATCCGCTCAAGCCGCAACAGATTCACGACATCGCTCAGCAACTTAATGTGAGCGAGCATGACGTGACTGAAATGGAAGCCCGTTTTGCGGGTCACGAGATTGCGCTTGATCCTTTAACAGCGGATGACGATGAAAGTTATGCTCCCATCCAATATTTGGCGGATAGCGTTGACAATGAACCTTCGACCATTCTGGAATCTTCGGAGCGTGAGCACCTGCAAACGGCGGGACTCGCCAGAGCACTGGCGAGCCTGGATGAACGCAGCCGACGTATCGTGGAAGCACGATGGCTGCAAGAAGATGCTTCGGCCACATTGCACGAGCTGGCCGCCGAGTTCAAGGTGTCTGCTGAGCGTATCCGCCAGATCGAACAAAAAGCGTTGGGCAAGATGCAAAGTATGTTGGCTCTGCCAGCCCCACGCTGAAGGTTGTTAACAAACAAAAAGCCGCAGAGAGTCTCTGCGGCTTTTTGTTTCTCAATATCTCACTTGACTACGGTTAGCTTGGGTTTGTTGGGCGTCGGAGGTCTGTCGTCCGGAGCGTCACTTACGGCAGAAACCGCTGAGGATTCCTGCCCCTGGAACACCAACCCTTGACCGGTTTCTTTCGAGAAAATGCCAATCACGGAAGAAATCGGCACGATGAGCTGATGAGCGACACCACCGAATCGTCCACCACAGGTAATGTCTTCATTCCCCAATTGGAGATTTTTAACCGCATCGACACCGATGTTCAATACGATTTTGCCTTCTTTGACGTAAGCCATAGGCACTTGGGTGTATTCGTCAACCTGGACTGCCAGATAGGGGGTGTAACCCGCATCGGCACACCACTCATAGATGCCGCGTATCAAATAAGGCTTGGTTGACGGTTCGCTCATAGTTTTCGGGACGATTATTTGCGCATTGCCTTCTCGGCAGGTGTCATCGCCTCGATGTATCCCGGACGCGAGAACAAACGCTCGGCGTATTTCATCAATGGTGTGGCTTCTTTTTCCAGATGAATTCCGTAATGATCCAAACGCCAAAGCAAGGGTGCGATTGCCACATCCAGCATGGAAAACTCGTCCCCCAGCATAAATTTTTGCTTGGTGAATACGGGAGCGATCTGCGTCAGGTTCGCTTGCACTGCGGTTCGCGCCTTCTCGGCCAATTTGGCATTGTTGCTCTCCAAGCCTGCTATGTGGCAGAACAGCTCTTGTTCGAATCTGTGCAAAAACAAGCGCGCACGAGCACGCATAACAGGATCGGGCGGCATGAGTTGAGGATGAGGAAAGCGCTCGTCGATGTATTCGTTGATGATGTTGGCCTCGTACAAAATCAGGTCGCGTTCGACCAGCACCGGCACTTTGTTATACGGGTTCATCACCGCCAGATCTTCCGGCATATTGAAAACGTCCACGTCGATAACTTGAAAGTCCATACCTTTTTCGAAAAGGACGAAACGACAACGATGGCTGTAGGGATCTGTTGTCCCAGAATAGAGTGTCATCATAATAAAAACCGCCTAAATCTCAATGTACTACGATATAAAACCAAAAGGCGGAGCAAAAAGCTCCGCCATGTTGGCACTGATTAAAACGGTGCGGAAATTACCACAAACCGGCTACAACATTCAATCGGCTTAGTGGATATCTTTCCAAATTTCCTTCTTCAGGGCGTAAACCAGAACCAAAAGAATGGAAAGGAAAGCCAATATGATCCAACCGATCTGCTCACGCACTAATTTGGATGGCTCACTCATGAACACCAGATAGTTTGTCAGATCACCGACTGCCGCATCGTATTCAGCGGGTTGTATCGAGCCAGGTGTCTTCAAAATCAGCTTCTTGACATCGTGACCTTCATGCTGCTCCACTTCTAACACTTGTTCACCTTGTAGATCAGCCAGAACGAACGGCATCCCCACGCTTGGGAACGCTGTGTTGTTCCAACCGCTTGTACGTGTTGTATCCACATAAAAACTACGCATATAGGTATACAACCAGTCCGGACTACGCGAACGTGCAATGACGCTCAAATCAGGTGGTGCCACACCGTAAGCGAGCTTGGCTGAGTTGGGGTCCATCGCAGCCTGCATGGTCGAACCGATCTTCACGTCTTCAGGCATCTCCAACTCTTTCTTGATCTGCTCTTCAGACATGCCGATATCGGTCAGGCGGTTATAACGCATGTAACTCGCCGAGTGACAGGCCAAACAACGCGACGTGAACAACTTCGCACCGCGTTGCAATGAAGCCTGGTCTTTCAGATTAACTGGCGCCGTATCCAAATGAATTCCAGCACCGCTGGCAATGGCCATTGCCGGCGCTGCTATCAGCAGCACCAACATCCCTAGTTTTTTGATTGCATTCATGTCAACGAACCTCTCTCAATTATTTGGACGTCAAACGATCAGGTTCTGGCTTGCATTTATCAATCTTGGTGTACCAAGGCATCAAGAAGAAGAATGCAAAGTAGACGACCGCCAGCACACGCGAGATCCATGTGTACAACTCTGTTGCCGGCATCAATCCCAAATAGCCCAAACCAACGAAGCTCACCACGAAGGCAGCCAAGAATGATTTGTAGATCGGACCACGATAACGGATCGATTTCACTTGTCCACGATCAAGCCAAGGCAAAGCAAAGAAGATCACTGTCGCAACACCCATCGCCACCACACCGGGGAACTGTGAACCAAACAACGGGGGCACGGCACGCAAGATCGCGTAATACGGTGTGAAGTACCACACTGGAGCGATGTGTTCCGGCGTTTTCATCGGGTTCGCGGGAACGAAGTTGTTGTACTCCAAGAAGTAGCCGCCCATATCGGGTGCGAAGAAGATGATCGCCACAAAAACAATCAGGAAGGCAACCGCAGCAACCGCATCTTTAACCACCATGTAGGGGAAGAATGGGATGCCGTCCAATGGATGACCATCCGGGCCTTTGTGCTTCTTAATCTCGATTCCGTCCGGGTTGTTGGAACCGACTTCATGCAAAGCCACCAAGTGAGCCACGATGATCAGTACCAAGATCAACGGAATGGCGACCACGTGCAAGGCGAAGAAACGGTTCAAGGTAATGTCAGACACCACGAAATCGCCACGGATCAGAATCGCCAAATCTGGGCCAACGAACGGAACTGACGAGAACAGATTCACGATCACTTGAGCGCCCCAAAAAGACATCTGGCCCCATGGCAGCAAATAGCCCATAAACGCTTCGCCCATCAGCGCGAGGTAAATGATCATACCGATGATCCACAGCAACTCACGGGGCTTGCGGTAGGAACCGTACATCAAGCCACGGAACATATGCAGATAGATCACGATGAAGAACATCGATGCGCCCGTCGAATGGATATTGCGCAAGATCCATCCCAACTGTACGTCTCGCATGATGTATTCGACAGAGGCAAAAGCGAACAACGCGTCCGGCTTGTAATTCATCGTCAGAAAGATACCGCTGACGATCTGAACAATCAACACCAGTAGCGCCAAGCCACCGAAGAAGTACCAGAAGTTGAAGTTCTTGGGTGCGTAGTATTCGGAGGCGTGCGCCTTCCAAGTGGAGGTAAGCGGGAAACGTTCATCGATCCAGCCTAACAGTTTTGTGAGCAGATTCATCATGCTGTGGCTCCCTTGTCAGCAGGTTGACCGCCCTTGAGTTTGCTTTTGTCATCGTCTCCGATCAACAGCTTGGTCTCACTCAAATATTGATGGGGTGGAATGATCAGATTGGTCGGGGCGGGAACACCCTTAAACACACGTGCAGCCAAGTCGAAACGCGAGCCGTGGCAAGGACAGAACCATCCGCCCGCCCAGTTCGCCCCCAAGTCTGCCGGTGAAACTTCAGGACGGAAGGTAGGTGAACAGCCAAGATGCGTACACACGCCCAATACCACCAACACTTCGGGTTTGATTGAACGGGTTGCGTTATTACAGTATTCGGGTTGTTGCGGTACAGAGGAAGTTGGATCGGCGAGATCGCCATCATGCTTGGCCAACAGGTCGAGCATCTCTTTGGTACGACGCACGATCCATACCGGCTTACCTTGCCATTCGATACTGATCATGGTACCCGGCTCTATCGCACCGATATCAACCTCGACCGGCGCACCAGCCGCTTTGGCTCGTTCGCTCGGCATCAAACTCAACACAAACGGAGCACCCGCACCTGCTGCTGCCACTCCACCTGCCGCCGCTGTTGCAGCGAGCAGCATTCGTCGCTTGCTGTGATCTACATTGTCTGTCATTTCCCTCATCCCTTCTGAAAAACGTTACGCAAAAAAACGACCCGTGCCATTGCCTCTATGCGCGGTGATATCGTTTGGTAATGGAGGATGGCACTGCTTGTCTTACGAATTGTTATTTTTACAAACTGAAGTTCGACTCCCCAATCCGAACTTCATGCCGACAACGGAACTACACGAAATCAGTTGTTCTTCGCACCTTGCTTGACCCACTTACGAATGGCCAAGATGTACTGACGATCCAAAGTGCCCGCAGCGTTCAAGCCCATTGGCATCTTCAAACCCTTATTTGTTCCCGTCAGCAATTTTGAGATCGTACTCGCTTCGCTATTTCCAGGAATGACCACCTTACCGAACTTGGTGCCCTTCATTAAATTGTCATACGTGGTCAGATCAAGGCCGCTCTTCACAAAACCCTTCCCGCCTGGTTTATGGCAACTGACACAGTAGTCGTCAAAAATTGGCTGAATATCTTTCTTGAAACTCACCTCACCAGAACGCAAGACGTTCATCGCATCGTGTGCAGGTGCGTCTGGTCTATATTCAGCCAAGGTATTGAATGATAGGGCGCCCATGAAGATACCACCCAGCAAAAACTTATAATGCATACTTCCTCCCCCAAATGGCCTAACGCAACATAAACCGTAGCCTAGCCACCTCCCTCACAGCGGAATGGCGCTGTCCCATTAAAACACCTACCCTATTTGACTAGTCCCAAAGGGCTATTCCAAAACCGAAGACGAATACTACTCAACGCTTTTGCAGAATGCAATGCGGATTCCAAGCCTCATACCCATAACTTATACTGGGTTATCTTGATCGAAGAAACGATGCTCCAGACCAAAATGATCAGAGAGATGTTCCCCAAGTGACTGAATACCATAGCGTTCAGTTGCATGATGACCTGCGACGATAAAGGCTACTCCGGATTCAAGTGCCAGATGAACATGCTGTTCGGATATCTCACCTGTCACAAAAGCATCCACCCCAAGCGCGATAGATTGCTCAAAATAACTTTGCGCCCCACCGCTACACCAAGCGATTTTTGTGATATTCGATTCTGGATTTCCGATAATCAGCGGCTCTCGGTGCAGTCTTTCGGCGATCCTATTCTTCAGAACGGCTAACCTTTGCGGCTTGTCCACCCTGCCATAACAAGCAACCCCCTGTTCGCCAAAGCGTCCCTCTTCGACAAACCCAAGTCTGTTCCCGAGCTGTGTGTTGTTCCCCCATACCGGATGGGCATCCAGCGGCAGATGATAGACAAGTAGGCTGACGTCCTGTTTCAGCAAATGTGCAATCCTGCGCTTCTTGATGCCTGTTATGTTCGGCTCTTCATTCTTCCAAAAATATCCGTGATGAACCAAAATGGCGTCGGCACCCCATTCCGTTGCCGCCTCAAGCACTTCTTGTGACGCTGACACGCCTGTCGCAATCCGTGCCACCTCGGCTCTGCCTTCAACTTGAACACCATTTGGACAGTAGTCGCGAAATCGGCCGATCTCAAGTTCGCTTCCGATATAATTACTCAAATCGATTAATTTCATCTCAACCTTTATCGTCTTTAGTGGGTCGTTTTAATCATACCATGCGCAAATTCTGGCTCCTTTTCGCCCAATCCACCACTGTCTGCTTGGCTTTACTTTTTGTCATTCACACCCTCAAGCCGTCGTTGCTTCCCATGTCGGCACGCAGTGGCGTAGTAACACTCTATGAGGACGACAAATCAGGACTTCCCAGTGAATTACCCAATATCGGATTCAGCCGGGCTGCACAAAAAGTGATGCCGGCCGTGGTCAATATCTTTACCACCAGCGAAATCCGGCAGCGCGCGCACCCTTTTCTGGATGATCCGCGCTTTCGATTCTTTTTCGGGGACGAATTCGAGGAAAATGCTACTCAACAAAGTTCCAGCCTGGGTTCTGGAGTGATAGTGAGCCATGATGGATACATCCTCACCAACCACCACGTGGTTGAGTCAGCCGATCAGATCGAAGTGGCCATAGCCGACGGACGCAAAGCAAAAGGACACATTGTTGGCACCGATTCCGAGACCGATCTGGCTGTGATCAAAGTGGATATCGGCAACAACTTGCCCGCAATCACTTTTGCCGGGGCGGAAGCAGCGCATGTCGGCGATATCGCACTGGCCATCGGCAATCCTTTTGGTGTCGGACAAACCGTTACGATGGGCATCGTGAGTGCGCTCAAACGCAACCATCTGGGGTTGAATACTTTCGAAAATTTCATACAGACCGATGCCGCCATCAATCCGGGAAACTCGGGTGGCGCACTCGTAGATGTGGAAGGCAATCTGCTTGGCATCAATAGCGCCATCTATTCACCCAACGGAGGTTCACTCGGAATCGGTTTTGCGATTCCAGTCAGCACCGCAAAGAAAATCATGGAACAAATTATTCAAAACGGCTCGGTTACTCGGGGCTGGATCGGTGTAGCCGTACAAGACATGACACCGGAATTGGCCGAATCCTTCAAATTGAAAGAAACACAGGGCGTATTAATCTCGGAAGTTGTGCGTGGCAGCCCGGCAGACAAAGCAGGAATTAAACCGGGTGACATATTAGTCAGTATCGCCAATAAAGACCTGAGCGATTCCACCGTCATGCTCGAAACCATCTCGGCACTCATTCCTGGAAAAGCGGTGTCGCTGAAATTATTACGCAATCAGACGGAAGTTGTCGTTGAAGTAAAAGTTGGCAAACGCCCAAAACCCAAAACAGTCGAATAGGATTAGCGGGGCTTGGGGGTTGACGCTGTCCAACTCGCCACAATGATGCCCGCTTCGTAAAGCAGCCACAAAGGTATCGCCAGCATGAATTGCGAAACCACATCCGGAGGGGTGAATATTGCTCCCAGGACAAAAGCCCCGACGATGACGTATTGACGCACCTCGCGCAATTTCTGCACCGACACCATACCCACCCGCACCAATAGGATCACGGCGACCGGCACTTGAAACGCCATGCCGAATGCCATGAACAAGCCGATCACAAAGCTCAAATATTTATCGATATCGGTCATCACGGCGACACCTTGTGGGGCAGATGCAGTAATGAACCCAAATACCACCGGAAAGACAGCGAAATAGGCAAATGCCATCCCACTATAGAACAACAAGCTGCTGGCCACTACCAGCGGCAACACCATTTTCTTTTCGTGAACATACAATCCCGGCGCTACAAATCGCCACAACTGGAACAGGATATAAGGTAGTGAAATGAGCAACGCGGCCATCATCGCCACCTTGAGTGGCACGAAAAATGGAGTGGTGACATCGGTGGCGATCATCTGGCCACCCAAGGGAAGCTTAGCCAGCATCGGCTGCGCCAAAATCGCATAAAGGTCAGCGGCAAATGGAAACAAACAGACAAACACCAGCAGCAATGCAATGACTGAATTCACCAAGCGTGAACGTAATTCGATCAAGTGTCCGATCAGGCTTTCGCTTATTCCCATTATGGTGTGTTCTGAATTTTTTCAGGGGAAGCGATTGAATCCGTCAATTCTTCCGGTGAGAACTTGCGGTGCTGGGCCTGTAAAATTTGTTGTTCTACGGTGAGCTGTGCGCTTTGAACATCCTGCTCCAGCTCGGATACTTGCCGTTCAAAATCCTGCTTCATTTTCTGCGCCGATTCAAGATCCATTTCGTTGGAAATATCATTCTTGACGGAATTCACAAAACGCTGAACTCTTCCCCACAAATGGCCGACAGCACGGGCAACTTTCGGAAGCCTTTCCGGCCCGATGACAATAAGCGCAACCAGCGCGATCACAACCAGCTCGGAGAAGGCAACATCAAACATCGGTATTATTTTTCTTTCGCATCACCTTCGATGGTCTTGGTGTCTGCCTGTTTGCTCGCATCTTCATCACCTTTCAACCCATCCTTGAACCCCTTCACCGCGCCGCCCAAATCACTGCCGATGTTACGCAGCTTCTTTGTGCCAAAGATCAGCACCACCACCAGCAACACGATTAACCAATGCCAGATACTCATAGCGCCCATAATTATTTCTCCCGTTAGTCTCGTTTAACCATCGGCGGGATATTACCGCCACCGATGACATGAATATGCAAATGAAAAATTTCCTGACCTCCACCCTTGCCGCTATTGATGACGGTACGAAAGCCGTTCACCAGCCCTTGCGCGCGCGCCAGCTTGGGCACCAACAACAACATCCTGCCAAGCAAGGCCGCATGGGCTGCTTCAGCCTCCAGCAGCGATACCAGATGCATTTTTGGAACCAGCATAAAGTGCACCGGTGCAACCGGATGGATGTCGTGGAAGGCAATCACCCCATCATCTTCATACACTTTGTTACACGGGATCTCGCCGCGCACGATCTTGCAAAACAGGCAGTCGTCACTCATTTCCGCTTTGCCTTTTCTTCGATTCCCGAAACCCCTTCGCGCCGCGCCAACTCTTCAAGTACTTCCGCTACGCTCAAACCTTTGTGTGCCAACAATACCAAACTATGAAACCAAAGATCGGCCACTTCATACACCAGATGCGCCTTGTCGCCATCCTTGGCGGCCAACAGCACCTCGCCCGCTTCTTCGATGATTTTTTTCAGGATGGCATCTTCGCCCTTGCTGAACAACTTGGCAACATATGAGGATTCGGGCACGGCTAGTTTGCGTGCTTCCAATGTCTCCGTCAGTCGTTGCAGAATATCGCTGTTCATCTTTTGTAAATCTCGTCGGGCGACTTCAACACGGCATCCGTCTCTACCCATTTACCCTGTTCCAGTTTGCTGAAAAAACAACTCTCACGCCCGGTGTGACAGGCGATACCGCCTTGCTGCACGACCTGTAGCAAAATCACATCACCGTCACAATCCAGACGTATCTCCTTAACTTTCTGGATGTGGCCTGACTCCTCGCCTTTGTGCCACAGCTTCTTGCGCGAACGCGACCAATAGATCGCCTCGCTTTTTTGCCAAGTCAACTGCAATGCCTCGCGATTCATCCACGCGACCATGAGCACTCGGGCTGTTGTTGCATCCTGCGCGATGGCAGGTACTAGACCGTCATCCGACCAATTAATTTTATTCAACCAAGTCTCGCTCATAACCGCACCTCCGACACGTTACTGGCGCAGCCAGCCGTTTGCGGGAGGAGGTGCGATGCGGTTATTCCCGCACCCGTCGCAAACCCTCTCCTCAATCCTCCCCCTCTTGCGGGAGAGGAGGCGATTGCTCTTTCCCCCTCTGGGGGAAAGTTGGATAGAGGGCTGGCGCACCGTGTCATAACCGCACCTCGATTCCTTGTAGCGCCATGAACTGCTTCGCCTGTTGCACCGTGTATTCGCCGAAGTGGAAGATACTCGCCGCCAGCACTGCATCCGCACCGCCTCGCTTCACGCCGTCGGCAAGATGTTGCAAATTACCCACCCCTCCGCTGGCGATCACCGGAATCTCCAGTGCATCGGTCACGGCACGCGTCAGCTCCAGATCAAATCCGCTCTTCTGACCGTCCTTGTCCATACTGGTCAACAAAATCTCGCCCGCACCCAATTGCTGCATCTTGCCTGCCCACTCCACCACGTCAAGGCCCGTGGCCTTGCGTCCCCCATGTGTGAACACCGCCCACTTGTTTGGCGAAACCAACTTCGCGTCGATGGCCACCACGATACATTGCGAACCGTAGCGCGAAGACGCATCCGCCACCAGTTGCGGGTTGAGCACAGCAGAGGTGTTGATACTGACCTTGTCCGCACCGGCGTTCAGCAAGTTGCGCACATCCTGCACCTCACGCACCCCGCCGCCCACCGTCAGCGGAATGAACACCTGCTCCGCCACTTGCTCAATGATTTTGAAGATAATTCCACGATCATCCGAACTGGCGGTGATATCGAGAAAAGTCAGCTCGTCCGCGCCCTGTTCGTCATAACGTTTTGCAATTTCCACCGGGTCGCCGGCATCGCGCAACTCGACAAAGCTGACACCCTTAACCACGCGCCCCGCAGTTACATCCAGACAAGGAATGATACGTTTGGCTAGCATCAGAGTCGCGCTGACAACTTATCCGCCAAGGTTTGTGCGGCGCGAAAATCCAGAGTGCCTTCGTAGATGGCGCGTCCCGTGATCGCTCCCGATATTCCCTCAGAACGCACTGCACATAGGGCACGCACATCATCCAGATTGGTGATGCCGCCACTGGCAATGACAGGAACATGTAAAGGTCGCGCCAGCTCCACGGTGGCCTCGATGTTCACTCCCGTCATCATCCCGTCGCGCCCGATGTCGGTATAGATGATGGCTTCAACTCCATACCCTTCAAAACGTTTCGCCAAATCGGCCACATCATGCCCGGTGAGTTTCGACCAACCATCCACAGCAACTTTGCCACCCTTGGCATCCAGCCCGACCATGACGTGTCCGGGAAATGCGTCGCACGCTTCATGCAGGAAGCCGGGGACCTTTACGGCAGCCGTACCAATGATGACGTAAGTCACACCGAGATCGAGATAGCGTTCGATAGTTTCCAGATCGCGAATACCGCCACCCAGTTGCACCGGCACTTCGCTTCCCACTGCCTCAATGATGCTGCGCACCGCTGCTTCGTTCTTGGGCTTGCCGGCGAATGCGCCATTCAGGTCCACCAAGTGCAGGCGTCTTGCACCCTGCGCCAACCAGTGCTTGGCCATTGCGGCGGGATCGTCGGAGAACACGGTCGCGCCCTCCATTACTCCCTGTCTCAGGCGCACGCACTGGCCATCTTTCAAATCGATTGCGGGAATGATCAGCGTTGAAGTATCCATGATTTAGAAAGGTCAGACAGGATTCCAGTTTATGAAATTTTGCAGCAGCCGCAAACCGGCTGCCGCGCTTTTCTCCGGGTGAAATTGCACCGCGAACAAATTCTCTTGGGTTACCGCACACACAAAACGTTGCGGGTATTCGCTCGTCCCTTGCACCAAATCGGCATCTTTTGGTTGCACGTAATAGCTGTGCACAAAGTAGAAACGCTCATTCTGCGCGATACCATTCCACAACAAGTGATCAGCGTGGTATACACGATTCCAACCCATATGCGGCACTTTGAGTTTAGCGCCATTCTCGTCCTTCAGGCCGGAAGCGAAACGCACCACATCACCTGCCAAAATGCCCAACCCGGGCACATCGCCTTCCGCACTGTGCTCGAACATCATCTGCAATCCGATGCAGATACCCAAGAAAGGTTTGTTGCGCGCCGCTTCCAGCACGGTCTGACTGAGACCACGCGCATCCAGCTCGCGCATGCAGTCGGGCATCGCACCTTGTCCGGGAAAGATCACCCGACTGGCCGCAGCGATGATTTTGGCATCGTCCGTCACGCTAACCGAGGCGTTGGGCGCGACCTTGCGCACCGCCTGATGCACTGAGCGCAAGTTGCCCATACCGTAATCCACAATCGCGACATCAACCATAGGATGGATTACAACGAACCTTTGGTGGAAGGCATCACACCCGCCATACGTGAATCAAGTTCCAAAGCCATGCGCAGCGCGCGACCAAACGCCTTGAAGAGGGTTTCTGCCTGATGGTGTGCGTTGTCCCCGGCCAGATTGTCGATGTGCAGTGTTACGAGCGCGTGATTGACAAAGCCCTGGAAGAATTCGCGGATCAGATCCACATCGAATTCGCCGATGCTGGCACGCGCGAATTCACAGTTGAACACCAAGCCAGGACGGCCGGAAATGTCCAGAACGACACGCGACAACGCTTCATCCAGCGGTACGTAAGCGTGGCCGTAGCGGCGCAAACCTTTCTTGTCTCCCACGGCCTGATTGAAGGCCTGACCCAGCGTGATGCCAATGTCTTCCACCGTGTGGTGTGCGTCAATGTGCAAATCGCCTTTGGCAATGATCCCGATATCGATCAGCCCGTGGCGTGCTACCTGATCCAGCATGTGCTCGAGGAACGGCAGGCCGCTATCCAGCTTGACCTGACCCGCCCCGTCGAGATTCAGCTCGACGCTGATCTGTGTCTCAAGGGTGTTGCGTGTAACTTTTGCGCTACGCATGTTTTGCCTTATGCGAGTTGATTAATGGAGTCTTGCAATGCCGCAATGAATTTTGCATTCTCTTCCGGTGTGCCCACCGTAACGCGCAGACAATCAGTCAATGCCGGATGTCCCCCGTTCAAATTCTTGATCAGAATTCCGCGTTGCATCAAACCTTCGAACACTTGAGTGGCATTTGCCACCCGGAACAAAATGAAATTCGCCTCGCTGGAATACGCACTCACTCCCACTACCACGTTCAATGCGTCCAGCAATTTTGTACGCTGCTGTTTGATGCTCTGTGCTTGTTCCAGCAGCACATCGTGATGCTGCAACATTTTTGCCGCAACCAGCTGCGGCAAAACGCCGACATTATACGGTAAGCGCAATTTTTCCAACTGCGATAACCATGCCGGGGAACCCGCCAGGAAACCCAATCGTAGCCCGGCCATTCCAAGCTTGGAAAAAGTACGCATCACCAGCAAGTTATCGTGGTGCGCCAATTCCGGGATGAAGCTGTCGCGTGCAAAAGCATAATAAGCCTCATCAACCACCACAAGGCCTTGTGCGACTTGGAGAATGTGCTTTATAGCCTGCGCATCGAAAAGATTGCCCGTGGGATTATTTGGATAGGCCAGGAAAACCAGTGCGGGCTGATACCGTTCGATGGCATCCAGCGTCGCTTGCAGATCCAGCGAGAAACCAGCCGCCAGAGGAACGCCGACATATTTCATTCCGGTGAAAGTCGCAATCATCCTGTACATCACGAACGATGGTTCGACACTCAACAGCACAGCACCGGGTTTTGCCACAGCCAAGGCCAATAATTGGATGAGCTCATCTGAACCGTTGCCCAACAACAGATCCATATCCGCAGGAAGCTCGACCACATTGCGAATCTGCGCCTTCAACAATTGCGCAGCGGCATCCGGGTAACGATTGATTTCGGCAGCGGACACGACGGCCGCAATTTCCTCACGCAAGGATTTGGGCAACAAATTTGGATTCTCCATCGCATCCAGTTTTATGTAGCCCGTACTGGAAGGGACATGGTACGCCTGAAGTTGCAGAACTTCAGGACGAATCAGACTTTGCGGGGTAACCACGGAGCGCACGAACGACATGAATGGATGAGATTATTTAACGGACGGCATTCTACCGGAATCTGGCGATTTAGCGTGAACGACGCTTATAATCTGCACATCGCATAAGGGCCCTGCTATGACCGTCAAGAAACTTCGCATACTTCTGGTCGAATCTTCGGACGAAGATGCAGAAAAAACCTTGTCCAAGCTCACCACTGCGGGATATCTGCTTGAGCATAAAAGAGTGCCGGATGCCGCCGGCATGCAAGCGGCACTCGAAAACGCATCGTTTGACGTCATCTTGTGCAATGACGGCTTGTCCGGTTTCGGGGGGCTTCCCGCATTAAAGCTGATGCATCACCTTGAGATTGATATTCCGTTCATTCTGCTTGCCCACGAGATCAACGAACAGACCATTATTCACACCATGCAGGAGGGTGCCGACGACTACATCCTCAAAGGCAGTCTGAATCGGCTTGTCCCCTCGATTGAACACAATTTGCGCGAAGCGCGCTTGCGGCATGAACATCGTGCGGCGCAATTGGCATTGCTGGAAAACCAGACACGGATGCATGCTTTCATCGCCGACCTCCCTGGAATGGCTTACCAGGTATTACTCCACAATTCGGGCCAAATCTCGTTTCCGTACGTGAGCGAAGGTTGCCATGCACTGCTGGGATTGGAGCCGCAGGAGTTAATTGGCGACGAGCACCTGTTCGATGCCTTGTTGCACCCTGAAGATGCCTCTTCATATGTGAACAGCATGCAACTCTCGGCCAAACAATTGTCATTCTGGAATTGGGAGGGACGCATCCACACCCAGCCGAATAATGAGATCAAATGGATCAATCTTCGCTGCAGTCCCAGGCGAACGAAAGACGGCGTCCAATGGGAAGGCATTATGCTCAACATCACCCAGAGCAAACGGGCGGAAGCCGACCTGAAACTTTCCAAGCAACAATTGCGTGAACTGTCATCGCATATTCAAGACGTGCGGGAACAGGAACGGATCGCAATCGCGCGCGAAGTGCATGACGATCTGGGCAGCCTGCTCACCGCGACCAAACTGGACATTGCCTGGCTCGCGGGTCGCCTCAAAGAACAGCCGGAACTGTCGAACAAAGCCAAAGGCATCGAAGCATTGGTAGACAAATGCACACGGGCAGCCAGCAACATCTCGCGCAGCTTGCGCCCCAGTGCGCTGGATACTTTCGGCATCGTCGCCGCGATTGAAAACGAAGCTAACGAGTTTGCCCAGCGCACCGGCATCATTTGCGTCTTTGAAAACCTGGACGAGGGAATCGAAGTCTCCCCGCATGTGGCGATCACGCTGTTCCGTATCTTTCAGGAAGCGCTGGCCAACATCACCAAACACGCCAAAGCCAGCAAAGTTTCCATTTCGATTACAAACAATCCACAATGTGTCGACCTGGTCGTGCGTGACAACGGCTGCGGCATCCGTGACGCTGACCGTGCCAAGCCCCATTCATTCGGTTTAAGAGGTATCTTTGAGCGAGTGGCACACTTTGGCGGTGATGTGAAGCTGGAAAGCATCCTCAACAAAGGAACAACCTTGACTGTCTGCATTCCGCATCAGGCATCGGGCAAATCAAAATTAGCCAGCGATTCAGAATTCCAGCAGGCCTTGTTTGAATGAGTAAGTGCTTGGGAACAACACATGATTAAAGTGCTCATCGCCGACGACCACGCCCTGATCCGCAAAGGGTTGAAACAGCTGTTGGATGACACCGACGACCTGCGTGTCACGGGTGAGGCAGAAAGCGGCATCGAAGCCATCCGCATGGTACAAGCCGGGAATTTCGATGTCGTCCTGCTGGACATCAGCATGCCGGACAAACACGGCATAGATGTTCTCAAACAACTGAAAGACATCCATCCGCATTTACCGATTTTGATGCTCAGCATGCATCCAGAAGAGCAATATGCGTTGCGCTCTATGAAGGCTGGGGCGGCCGGCTATCTCAACAAGCAAAGTGCTCCGGCGCAACTGGTCACCGCCATACGCCAAGTCGCCAAGGGGAAAAAATATATCAGCAGTGAATTAGCTGAGCAACTCGCGGAAGGACTTTCACAGGGCTACCAAGAGTTGCTGCACCAAACCTTATCCAACCGCGAATACCAGACCTTGTGCCTGATGGCGCAGGGGAAAAAATTAAGTGAGATGGCTGAAGTTATGTCGCTCAGCCCAAAGACCATTAGCGTGTATCGGTCACGCTTGCTGGAAAAAATGAAACTCAAGACTAACGCCGAAGCGATCCATTATGCGATTAACAACCACTTGATCGAATAACGGTAAGAGTTGCATTCGTTTTCCGAATACACGAATCTTGTGTTGCACCAAAGAGAATCAACTCCCCGCGACGGACATACGTTCTACCAATACAGACCCGCATTGCCGCGAACCCTGCACCAGTACATCGTTTCCAATGGCGACGATATTCTTGTAGATATCCTTGAGATTCCCGGCGATGGTGATCTCCTCGACCGGGTATTGGATCTCACCCCGCTCCACCCAAAATCCCGCCGCACCGCGCGAATAGTCACCCGTCACCGGATTGACGCCGTGCCCCAACAACTCCGTAACCACCAAACCGCGTTGCATCTGGCGCAGCAGTCCGCTGAAATCCATATTTCCCGGCCGAATGAGGAGATTGTGTGTCCCACCCGCGTTTCCGGTGGTCTGCATGCCCAATTTCCGCGCACTGTAACTCCCCAGGAAATACCCGCGCAAGACACCGCCTTCGACGATGACGCGCCGCTGCGTACGCACCCCTTCATCGTCAAAAGCACTGCTCGCCAAACCGCGTTTGATGTGCGGCACATCGTCAACATGGACGGTGTCGGAAAACACCGTCCGGTCAAGTTGGTCGAGCAGGAACGAAGATTTGCGGTACAAACTTCCACCACTCACTGCTCCCACGAAATGTCCGAACAGGCTGGCAGCCACGGGGGCCTCGAACAAAACAGGGCATTGCATTGTCGCCAATTTGCGTGACTTGAGCCGGCGCACGGTACGTTCCGCCGCGATGCGGCCTATCTCCTCCGCACGCAATATCTCGCGTGCATCACGCGCCACACTGTACCAATAATCACGTTGCATGCCGTCACCTTTGCCGGCGATCACACTGCAACTTAAACTATGGCGGGACGTTGGAAAACCACCGACAAAACCCAAACTATTGGCATGCGCAAAGTTTGCCTCATGCACATTGACTGTCGCCCCTTCCGAATTGGTGATGCGCTTGTCGGTACTAAACGCCGCCTGCTCACATTCCTTTGCCAATTCGATGGACTGATCGACATCGATCTGCCAAGGGTGATACAAATCCAGATCTGGAAATTCTGTGGACAACATGTTGGCATCCGGCAATCCGGCACATTCGTCTTGCGCCGTAAAGCGCGCGATATTCAGAGCGGCATCAACAGTGTCGTGCACCGCGTGCCGGGAGAAATCCGAGGTACTAGCATTACCGCGCTTCTGCCCGATATAAACCGTGACACTCAGCCCCTTATCGCGATTGTATTCGATCGTTTCAACAGCTCCCTGGCGCACGTTCACCGTTTGACCAAACGCTTCCGAAGCCTCGGCGGCACTGGCTGTGGCCCCCTGTTTACGGGCATAAACAACAATATCCGACGCCAGTTGACGCAACAACTCCGACGTTGACGAGACGGATTTATCTGGGGATGGCATAAAATTTTCAGTCCGGGGTAAGCAGCGGGGGCGCTATCATATCAACATCCTTACCTTCACAGACACCGATGATGAGACAGCAAGAAAAACACGATGACGACTTGGAAGAACTGCCCCCCAGCAAGACCAAGATTAAAAAGCAGATGCACGACTTGCGGGATTTGGGAAAAGAATTGACGTTGCTGGGAAACGATAAACTGCGCCAGCTTGATCTGCCGGAAAACTTGCTGGAAGCCTTGATCGAATATAAACAAATCAGCAAATTCGGCGCCCTCAAACGACAGCTGCAATACATCGGAAAGTTGATGCGCGAGGTGGATACCGCCCCCATCGTCGCCAAACTCGAAGCTTGGAGCGGCACCTCACGCCAACACACAGCCTGGCTGCACCAAGTTGAACAATGGCGCGACCGCCTGCTGGAAGACGGCGAAGCACTCACCGACCTGCTTGCACAATATCCGCAGGCCGACGCCCAACAAATAAGGACGTTGATCCGTAATGCGCAAAAAGAGAAAGAGTTGCTGAAGCCCCCCAAGAGCTATCGCGAGTTGTTCCAGGTGTTGCGAGACTTCATCCCGCTTGCATGAGCGATATTCTGCCCCACATCACCCTGCAAAGCGGAAAAACACCCAAATACAGCATCATCTGGCTACACGGATTGGGGGCGAATGGCGAAGACTTCGTACCCATGGTGGATGAGATAGAGTTGCCGCATGCCGTGCGCTATCTGTTTCCGCATGCACCCAAACGGGCGGTAACCATCAATGGCGGTTACGTCATGCCGGCGTGGTACGACATCCGCAGTAGCGATATCGGCGCAGAGGTAGATGCGGCGGGCATACGCGCATCCCAGCATGAGGTCAACAAATTGATCGAACAGGAAATACAGCGCGGGATTAAGCCCTCACACATCTTCTTGGCGGGATTCTCCCAGGGGGGTGCGATCGTATTGCATACAGGTTTGAGAGCGCGGGAAAGACTGGGCGGGATAATCGCGCTATCAACGTATTTTCCGTTGGCGGAGTCTTTACAACCAGAAGCGACACGTGTCGCCCAAACCATTCCCATCTTCATGGCGCACGGAACCGACGACCCGGTGGTACCTTATGAATTGGGAAAGAAATCGGCAACGCAACTCAGCCAATACGGCTGCAATGTGGAATGGCATGAATACGCGATTCCACACACGGTGTGCCCGCAAGAGGTACGCGATATTGAACTTTGGTTACAAGGTCAGATGAAGCGCGACTGATCAGTCTTCGATACCGCCGTCCTGCTCCATCTTGCGATAGCGCGCCAAGTCATAATCATCCCCACGTTCGACCAAAGACAGCGGCAACAACAAGTAATCCTTGTCATCCAGGTGCATGGTCAGACTTCTACCAATTGAAAAAGTCTCAGGTTTCATCAACAACCAAACCTCGCCGCTGGTATCGGCAGCCCGATTCAGGTAAATCCCTATTTGGTAAGAATCACCACCCACAAGTGAGCGATCGACCAGTTGTACACCCACGATGCGCGGACTCAACACTTCGACCCCGATATGCAATCTCCCTTCACCATCACGACGCAACCGCCGTACCACGCCGGCGCCCCAATGCGAAACACTTTCAGGTTTGCTGCCGATCAACGACCCTATTTTGATTCCATCGGCACGCGGAATCTTCACCACACTGCGAAATCCAGAAGCACTAATATCCTCGACGTCCCACGAATCCGACTCTTCCGAATTGAAGTTCAAACCAACATCAGTCTGCTCCAGCATTTTGTAGAAACCGGTGGCGATTCTTAGGTTCACGTTGATCTTGCGGCGTGGATTACGCCGCGTTGGCAGCGGCAAGTTAAGGCTTTGCAGTATGCGCTTGGCGTTCTCGCGCAGCAATTCCACCTCATATTTCACGCCATAAACGTTAAACGAATCGGGCACGATGCCTTTTTCAAGCGTTTTGATCAGCGCATCCAATTGCGGCCTCAATGCCTCTGCATCAATAAATCGCAAAGCGGGATAGATCGTAGCCTCGACAGAGGCACGCATCGGCGGTGTAGGTTGTGCCGTGTCGAAAACGAAAAGAGCCAGCGCGCTATATGAACGACTGATTAGCAGCCCCTTGCCCAAAAAAGCCAGCAAACGTTCGTTGATGTGCTCTTGCACCGGACTCAGGGTGCCGGCACCCGAGGCATGCCAAGTTACCAACACGGCAAACTCCTGCGCCACCGAAGTGTTCAATGCGGGATATAAAGCCACCGGATCGAACTGAAAACCCTGTGATTCAGCGGCATTGAAGTAGTTCGCAAGGCTTTTCCATACTGACGGTTCGACCATGCCGTAATGCGCGGCGACCATCTTGAGCCGTCCCGTGATGGCCGCTATACCGCGCGCGCATAACAACGGAAGCTCGTTCCTGACGTTCGAAGATCCCTTGGCACCCTCATTGAACCGGCTTAACACATCCTGGTGACACAGATCGCTTTGCGAGTAATACGTATCCAGCAAAGACCACAAGCGGTTTTCCTGGAATTTGGAAACAGGTTGCGGGGAGAAATAATCGTGTAGCAACTTGCGTAAATGGGGTTGTGCAGCCTGATCAAACATCCGCAGGACTGCCCACTGGTGATCCAATCTGAATTCATTCGCGTGTTGGTGAATCGCTTCGACCCAATCACTCAACTCTTGCAACGTCTTGAGCGAATCGGACTTTGGCATATCGTCGAGCAACTGCTGAGCCAATTTGATATCGGCCAATGGGTGATCCGATTTTTTTCCAAATATTCCTAAAACCACACAAACCTCCATGAACAATTGCGCATTTTCGGACGTAATATAAGCACAATTTACCGCGACTGCCTATATGTCGAATGGCCTATATATTTATTACGCACGTTCAAGATGATTCCATTGCTTCACAAAGAGAGCCCGTTCCCCCCGTTGTCACAGGCTTTGAAATGCCCCAACGGACTGCTTGCGGCAGGGGGCGATTTGACCGCCGCGCGACTGTTGCAGGCGTATCGCCTGGGAATTTTTCCATGGTTCAGTTCTGCAGAGCCTATCCTTTGGTGGAGTCCGGATCCGCGCATGGTGTTGTTCCCAACTGAATTCAAACTCTCCCGTTCGTTGCGCAGGAAGCTGGTTAACTTGAGTTATGCCGTGACTGTCGACACATCATTTGAAACGATCATGCGTGAATGCGCGGCGCCGCGCGAAGCCTCGGCGGGTACATGGATCACGGAAGAGATGATCGGCGCGTATTGCGAATTGCGCCGTTTGGGACATGCACACTCTGTCGAAGTGTGGATTGAAGGACAACTGGTCGGCGGTTTGTACGGCGTTGCTGCGGGACGCATGTTCTTTGGAGAATCCATGTTCAGTCGCTGCGCTGATGCTTCGAAAATCGCGCTGGCCCATCTTTGTTGCCAACTCGAACGCTGGAACTTCGGCCTCATCGACTGCCAGATGCACACACCGCATCTCGCCTCGCTGGGGGCACGTCTGATCCCGCGATCAGAATTCATCGCACACCTTCAAGAATTGATAAACTGCAAACCCCTAGAACATTTTCAATTCGATAGCGATTTATTCCGATGAGCCTGCTTAACGACATCCCGCTATCTTCCATCCAGTTGTACCTCACTGTGCCTTACCCGTGCAGCTATTTACCCGGACTGGAAGCGCGCTCCCAAGTCGCGACGCCGTCTTTCCTGATCAATCCGTCCCTCTATTCCGAATTGGTGCGCCTCGGCTTCCGCCGCAGCGGAACATTCACCTATCGCCCGCGTTGTGACTCGTGCAAGCAATGCGTACCGTCACGTGTGGTGGTGGCCAACTTCCATGCCTCACGTTCACAACGGCGCAGCTGGAAGCAGCATAAACCGCTGCAAGTCACTCTGCACCCCCTGCAGGACAAAGCTGAATATTTCGACCTGTATCAGCACTACCAGCAAGCGCGCCATGCCGAAGGCGCAATGAATGAAGACACCCCCGAGCAATACCGCAACTTCCTTCTGCAAAGTCATGTTGACACCCTGCTGGTGGAATTTCGCGAACTCGACGCTCTGCGCATGGTCAGCATCGTCGATGTCCTGGAGGATGGTCTGTCGGCGGTCTACACCTTTTACGACCCGGCGATCCTTCACGCAAGTTTTGGCACCTTCAACATACTTTGGCAGATCGAGTTGTGCCGCAAGCTTGAACTACCCTATTTGTATCTCGGCTACTGGATACAAGCAGTTTCCAAAATGAACTACAAATCAAAATATCAACCGCTACAAGGTTTGCAGGATGACAAATGGCAACCTGTTGTAATCCATCCGGCCCAAAAATTATGAAGACCCGACTTTCTATATTCGTTGCCTCCTTGTTGCTACTGCCTTTCGCCGGATTGCTGCTGAGTGGGGGTGAATGGGACGATCTCGCTTCGCCGCAGAATACTCCCGTCAGTTTTGCGCCTCTCATCACTTCCTTCCTGGCATTGCTTGTACTTATCCTGTTGACGAATCTGCTGGTCCTCATACGCAGCGGCAACAATTCATTCAAGTTACAACGAAATTATTTTCTTGCCATCTCGGGAGCAAGCGGCGTTCTGGGTTGGCTGCTGCTCTATCTCAACCATTTCACCGGCCACTGGCTGACCGATATCTCACTGGATACAAACTCCGCGATTCTGCTGACTCTGTTGTATTCCCTGCTCGCGCCGGCCGTACTCAGCACACGCGCATTGCTCGGCTCGTTCGCTGGTTTGCTCAAGCGCCTCTCGAATACTTTGACGATCCCTACATTGCCCAACAATACGTCAAGCCTCATCCTGCTAACCTTGGCACTGGCAGGACTGGCGGGCGGGGTCGCCTGGCCGACACTATTGTTCTGGTTATTCTGGAGTGCCCCGTTACTGCTTTTGCTCGCGTTGCAAATGATGTGGCAGGAAAGCACCATATTCGCCGGTATTTCTCGTGGCGACTGGGGCAGACTGTTTTGCGCAGGTGTATCCGGATTGATCGTCGGAAATCTGCTGAAATACATATTCGAATTCGCCGGTGGATCGGTCATCATTCAATTACCCAACCTTGCATTCGTGCAACTTGGATTTGTCGTATTTGGCTTGCTTTGTCTGCAACTCGGTGATGTCATCGCGGAATTCTGGCGTGGCAAATCCGACCCGAACGCTGTCAAAAAGAAACCCTTTCCCATCCCTGTTGTCGTCAAAAAATGAATCCCTACAACCTACTTCGCCCCGCATTGTTCTCGCTCGATCCCGAGACGGCGCACGATGCCACGCTCACCTCCCTGAAGAGTGCTTTCTGCTTGGGTCTGACCCGGTTCTTGCCGCGCCCCAAGCCCGATCCGCGCACCGTCATGGGCTTGACCTTCCCCAATCCGGTAGGACTGGCAGCCGGGTTGGACAAGAACGGAGAGTGCATTCAAGGCTTGGCAGCCCTGGGTTTCGGCTTTGTCGAAATCGGCACGGTCACGCCGCGAGCGCAACCCGGCAATCCGCGCCCGCGTTTGTTCAGATTGCCCCAGGCACAGGCCATCATTAATCGCATGGGATTCAATAATCACGGCGTGGACGCGCTGATACGCAATGTGCAGAGCGCAAGATACTCCGGCATCCTCGGCATCAACATCGGCAAGAATGCCGACACACCGATTGAAAAAGCTGCCGACGATTATTTGCTCTGCCTGCGCAAAGTTTATGAATATGCCAGTTACATCACCGTGAACATCTCATCGCCCAACACCAAGAATCTGCGCCAGCTGCAGGGCGGTGACGAACTGGATGCACTGCTCGGGCAAATCAAAACGGAGCAGAGAAATTTAGCCCAGGAACACGGCAAATATGTCCCGCTTACGGTCAAGATTGCGCCCGATCTTGACGCCGAACAGATCAGGCAGATTGCGTCATTGCTCATGCGGCATCAAATCGACGGCGTGATCGCCACCAACACCACACTGTCACGCGAGGGGGTGGCGCAGTTAGCGCATGGTGATGAGTCGGGTGGATTGAGCGGCGCACCGGTACGTGATAAATCCACAGCCGTCATTCGAACCTTGGCAACCGAGCTACAGGGTGCTTTGCCCATCATCGGAGTGGGCGGGATTCTCAGCGGGAAAGATGCGCTGGAAAAAACCAACGCCGGCGCATCGTTGGTTCAAATTTACAGCGGATTGATCTATCGCGGTCAGGCACTGGTGTTGGAAGCCTCAGACGCCATCAAGACGGGGCGCTAGCTATCTACGTTTTCTTCTGCCTATAAGCCCGTGTCGGCACGGTTGTCCAACCCACGGCGTAATGTACTGCCGACTCTTCGCGACATAACCAAATGGCAAACGGTGGGCTGGCCAAAATATTGCCTGCTCAAACGGCACCTCCGGTTATATCTTTATAATCAGGCCTCGGTTGAACAAGGCTGCAATCCAGCGCATAATCCGCGCCAATTTTTATCACCCCTTTTCGGCTAGTAATGAGATGACTGAATACCTTTTGATTTTGGTCGGCACGGTGTTTGTGAACAACATCGTGATGGTCAAGATCCTCGGGCTGTGCCCCTTCATGGGTGTTTCCAAAAAACTGGAAGCCGCCATTGGCATGGGTGCCGCCACCACGTTTGTGCTCACACTGGGTTCCGGTGCCAGCTACCTGATCCAGCATTATCTGCTCGGGCCGGAACTCGCGTATCTCACCACACTTTCCTTCATCGTGGTCATTGCGGGTATCGTGCAATTCACCGAGATGGCGGTTAAAAAGACCAGCCCCGAGTTGTACCAGATCCTGGGCATCTATCTGCCTCTCATCACGACCAACTGTGCCGTACTCGGCATCCCTTTGCTGAACGTTCAAGCCAAACACGACTTCATCGAATCCCTGTTGTTCGGCTTTGGCGGGGCGGTCGGATTTACCCTGGTGATGATTTTGTTCGCCGGCATCCGCGAGCGCTTGGAAGGGGCGGATGTGCCGGCCATTTTCAAAGGATCGGCCATCGCCATGGTCACCGCCGGATTGATGAGCCTGTCGTTCATGGGTTTTTCGGGTCTGGTGAAATGATCTCTGCGTTGTGGGTAATGATCGGCATCTCCTTGCTGCTCGGCGCAGTACTGGGATTTTCCGCGATCAAGTTCAAAGTCGAAGGCAACCCGCTGGTCGAGAAAATCGATGCCGTACTTCCGCAGACCCAATGTGGACAATGCGGCTACCCCGGTTGCAGGCCCTATGCGGATGCCATCGCCAAAGGCGAAGCGGACATCAACCTGTGTCCGCCGGGTGGTGATGAAGGTATCCACAAACTGGCCGAATTGCTCGGCGTGGAATACAAACCTTTTGGCGGCGACGCACAACCCAAATCCAAAGCGGTCGCATTCATCGACGAGAACACCTGCATCGGCTGTACGTTGTGCATCCAAGCCTGCCCGGTAGACGCCATCGTCGGCGCAGCCAAACAAATGCACACCATCATCGCGTCTGAATGCACCGGTTGCGAATTGTGCCTGGCGCCTTGCCCGGTAGATTGCATCAGCATGCAAGGCATCGGCGAAGACATCAGCAACTGGAAGTGGCGTTATCCGCGTTTTCCGATACGGGTCAGCGCATGAGAACCTTGTTCAAATTCAAGGGGGGAGTGCATCCCCCCACCCACAAATCGGAATCAACCGGAACACCGATCATCCCCGCCGCGATGCCTTCGAAATTGGTCATCCCCTTGCACCAGCATGTGGGTAACCGCGCCAAGCCCTTGGTGCAAATCGGCGACCATGTCCTGAAAGGACAAAATATCGGCAAGCCTGAAGGCCGTTTGTCGAGTGCGGTGCATGCCTCCACCTCCGGCACGGTCAGTGCCATCGACATGCAGCTGGTCGCGCATCATTCCGGGTTGCCCGACCTGTGTGTCACCCTCATTCCCGACGGCAAAGACGAATGGATCAAACATAGCGGCGTCGACATCGCCAAAACATCCCACTCCGAACTGCGCCACTTGTTGCGCAAAGCGGGCGTGGTCGGCTTAGGCGGAGCCGTTTTTCCAAGCGACCTGAAGACCGATGCGCACCACCACAAGGTCAACACGCTGGTACTCAACGGTGCGGAATGCGAGCCTTACATCACGTGTGACGACATGCTGATGCGCGAGCGCGCCGCCGACATCTTGCGCGGCGCGCAAGTTCTGCGCGGTATGTTGCATGCACAAGCGGTGCTGGTCGGCATCGAGGACAACAAACCGCAAGCCATCGCCGCGATGCAAAAAGCCGTGACCGAGGGCGACTATCAAGGTGTGGAAATTATTGCCGTGCCCACGATCTATCCCAGCGGCGGAGCCAAACAACTAATCCGCATCCTCACCGGTATTGAAGTGGCAGCCGGTGTGCGCTCAACCGAAAAAGGCGTGCAATGTTTCAACGTCGCCACGGCATACAGTGTCTGGCGCGCGCTGGCGCACGGCGAACCGCTGATATCACGCATCGTCACAGTCACCGGAAATGTCGAACACGCGCAAAACTTTGAGGTTTTGATCGGCACGCCCCTCAACGAATTGGTCGCGCAGTCCGGCTCCAAGCCGGACACCAACCGTCACATCATGGGCGGCCCGATGATGGGAGTGGATCTGCCTTCGGACAGCGTCAGCATCACCAAAGCGACCAATTGCATCATCGAGTCCACGCCGGCCCTGTTCCCCGCGCGGCCCGCTGCATTGCCGTGTATCCGCTGCACGCGCTGCGCGGAAGTGTGTCCGGCAGAATTACAGCCCCAGGATCTGCATTGGTTTGCCAAATCAAATAATTTCGGCAAAGCGCAAGATTTCAATCTGTTCGATTGCATCGAATGTGGCGCCTGCGCCTACGTATGCCCCAGCAACATTCCTTTGGTGCAGTATTACCGCTATGCCAAGAGTGAGATCCACGCGCGGGAGAAAGAAAAAATCGCCGCCGATCTTGCCCGCGAACGCCATGATTTTCGCCAGCTTCGAATCGAGCGCGACAAACAGGAAAAGGCGGAAAAATTAGCCCAGAAGGAACGTGAAGCCGCAGCCAAGTCCGCTGTTCAAGCAGCAAGCGCACCGTCAAAACCTTCCCCCACTGCCGCCGAGTTGGAAGAGACACAACAGATGCGCATCTTTGAGGCGGTCGAGCGTGCCAAGGCACAGGCTGAGGCTGCGCACCCAAAAAACACCGCTGCACTGACGCCCGTGCAACTTGCTGAAATCGATGAGATCGAAGCCCGCCGTGCCAAAATTCGCCAGCTGGCTGCCGATTCCGGCGCGGACGATGAACCGCCGAAACAGAATTGAAGGATCGATATAAATGCTGAGTTCACCTTTCATTGCCAAACCAAGCAGCGTCAGCCAGATCATGCTGCAAGTGATCCTGGCATTGATTCCGGGCATTGCCTTATACGTTTGGTATTTCGGTCCGGCGATCTTGGTCACTATCACGCTGGCCTCCCTCACCGCGCTGGTTACCGAAGCAGCGATGCTCAAACTGCGCCAGCGTCCGATCAAACCTTTTATCTCCGACAACAGTGCCTTACTCACCGCCTGGCTGTTGGCGTTGTCCATCCCGCCGTTGGCCCCCTGGTGGATGGTGGTGGTCGGCACGGCCTTTGCCATCGCGGTTTCCAAACATCTGTACGGCGGATTGGGGAGCAACCCGTTCAACCCGGCGATGATCGGTTACGCGGTGCTCATCATCTCTTTCCCGGTGCACATGACGCATTGGCTTACCCCTTTCCCGCTGGGCGACATCGGCCTCACGTTCGCCGAACAGATGAACTACATGTTCAACGGCGTATTGCCGCGCGGCCTCACTCTGGATGCGATCACCATGGCCACGGCTCTGGACACGATGAAGACACAGCTGCATCTGGGTCTGACGGTGAGCGATATCCGTGACATGCCCATCTACGGACGGCTGGCAGGCAAAGGCAGCGAGATGGTGGCCATCGGTTTCGCCCTCGGTGGCCTGTATTTGTTGTACCGGAAGATCATCACCTGGTATCTGCCGGTCGCCTATCTGGCGGCCTTGTTTCTCACTGCCGCTATATTCCAAGTGGCCGACCCGGCACACTATGCAACACCAATGTTCCACTGGTTCTCGGGGGCGGCGATGCTCGGTGCCTTCTTCATCCTCACCGACCCGGTCACCTCACCGACAACGGTCAAAGGGAAATTCATCTTCGCGATCGGTGCCGGCGTGTTGACTTACCTTATCCGCGTATTTGGCGGCTTCCCGGATGGCATGGCGTTCGCAACCCTGCTGATGAACATCTGCGTACCGCTCATCGACGCCTACACCCAGCCCAAAGTCTTCGGCAAGAAAGGCGGGCCGAAATGAGACGCATCGCCCGTTCCACCTTGCAGACCGCCATCAATCTGGTGTTCTTCGCCATCATCGGCACGGCCATTTTGGCTTCGGTATTTTTCCTGACGCACGACACCATCGTGAAAAGCGAAGAAGCCGAAAAGATGAAACTCATCGCGCAGATCATGCCGGTCGCACTGTTCGACAACGACATCATCCAGGACAAAATCACCCTGCCAGCCAGTGAACAATTGGGCACCGAAGATGCCACTGTCGCTTACCGTGCCCGACTGCAGGGCGAACCATCCGCTGTGGTGATGGAAGTCGTGGCACCGGACGGTTACAGCGGCAAAATCGTCCTGATATTGGCAGTGCGTGCCAACGGAGAACTGGCCGGTGTACGCGTCGTCGCGCACAAAGAGACACCGGGCTTGGGTGACTATATCGAGCTCCCGAAAAACCCGTGGATCAAAGTGTTCGACGGCAAGTCGCGTGTCGTGTACACCGATGCCGACTGGAAAGTTAAGAAAGACGGCGGCCAGTTCGACTACATGGCTGGCGCCACCATCACCCCGCGCGCCATTGTCAAAGCGGTCAACAGGGCGCTGGTGTATTTCGGCGAGAACCGTGACACACTTTTTGTAGCCAGTGAGCCTAAAAAGAAGGAGAAACACAAATGAGCCTTCAGGAATACAAAGATATTTTCCACAACGGCATGTGGAAGCAAAATCCGGGCGTGGTGCAACTGCTCGGACTATGCCCTTTGCTGGCAGTAAGCAGCTCGGTGGTCAACGCGGTCAGTCTCGGCCTGGCCACGACCGTGGTGATGGCGTTGAGCGGAGCGTGTATCGCGCCCATCCGCAGTTATGTTCCCAACGAAATCCGCATCCCGGTATTCATTCTGATCATCGCCGTGCTGGTCACCGTGGTGCAATACCTGATGAACGCTTATATGTACGGGCTGTACGTCGTGCTCGGCATCTTCATCCCGCTCATCGTCACCAACTGCATTGTGTTGGCGCGTATTGAAGCGTTTGCTTCCAAGAATCCCGCAGCCGCCTCGGCCTGGGACGGATTTTCCATGGGACTCGGCCTCACTGCGGTACTCGCCGTATTGGGCGGCATGCGCGAGATCATCGGACACGGCACGTTGTTCTCGGGAATCGATCTTGCATTGGGTGACGCGGCAAAAGACTGGGTTTTGCATATCATCCCCGACTACAAAGGATTTCTGCTGGCCATCCTTCCTCCGGGTGCATTCATCGGCTTAGGGCTGCTCATCGCCGGCAAAAACTGGTTGGGTCTGCGCGCGGAACGCAAGGCAAAACAACGCCCGCTCGACTTGACACCCCTACAAGGCACCACACCGGGATGAATGCCGTAAAAAGGCGCGAGATATTTTTGCGCCTGCAAGCAGCCAATCCCCATCCCACCACCGAACTCGAATATTCGACGCCCTTCGAGTTGCTGGTGGCGGTGATTTTGTCGGCGCAAGCTACGGACAAAAGCGTCAACCTTGCCACACGCGAACTTTTTCCTGTCGCAAATTCACCGCAGAAAATACTCGATTTGGGTGAAGACAATCTGCGCGAATATGTACAGCGCATCGGGCTATATCAAACAAAAAGCAAACACATCATTCAGATGTGCCGCCTACTTTTGCAACAACATGAAGGCCAAGTTCCGCAGACCAGCGAGACATTGGAAGCATTACCCGGAGTGGGCCGCAAGACTGCTAACGTGATCCTCAACACCGCCTTCGGCCAACCCACGATTGCCGTCGATACCCACATCTTCCGCGTCAGCAACCGCACCGGTCTGGCACCCGGGAAAAATGTGGTTGAAGTGGAAAAAAAGCTGCTCAAATTTGTCCCGGACGAATTCAAGCTGGATGCACACCATTGGCTGATCCTGCACGGGCGGTATGTATGCCAAGCGCGCAAACCCAAATGCGCCGAGTGTCTGATTCAGGACGTGTGTGAATTTCGGCAGAAGCAGTTCGAGTAGATGCGCGCTGTCGCTACAGCATGCGCATGATGAAAATTATAACTTTCGGACTGTTAGGTTGATTCGAAACCGGCTGAAGCGTCAGCGTATCAAAGTGCACTGTATTTCCGCACCAATTCCACCCGTTTCAAATACGCCTCGCGCGCGATTTTCACGTCTTCCAAAAAGTGGGGCAACTCATTCAGTAGCAATGCCTGCGGGCCGTCCACCAAGGCTTGCGGCGGGGCGGGGTGGAAATCCACCAGCACCATGTTCGCACCGGCCAGCACACCTTGGGCGGTAACGTGCATCACGTCGAGGATGCCATCGGGCGACGCCGCGCGGGTACCGACAGAATGCGACGGATCGACACACACCGGCATACGTGTCAGCCGTTTCACTACCGGCACGTGTGCGAAATCCACCAGGTTGCGGTGCGGTTCGCCCATGTTGGTTTTCATGCCTCGCAATCCGAACACCACATTGCGATTGCCTTCGGAAGCCAGATACTCCGCCGCGTTCAGCGATTCGTCCAGGGTGATGCCGAAGCCGCGTTTGAGCAATACGGGAAATTCCTGCTGCCGACCGACGATCTTCAACAGCTCAAAATTCTGCGTGTTACGTGTGCCAATCTGCAACATCACACCCGTCGGATTTCCTGTTTGATGCAGTGCTTCGAAAATTTCGTTCAAGTGCGATTCGTGGGTAATCTCCATCGCGATCACTTTGATGCCGTATTTGCCCGCCAATTCGAATACATAAGGCAGACAATTCTTGCCGTGCCCCTGAAACGCATACGGACTGGTGCGCGGTTTGTACGCGCCCATACGTGTGCAAACTTGGCCGTTGTCGCGCAAGGCACGCAGCATGATTTCCACGTGTTCGGCGTTGTCCACCGCGCATAGTCCGGCAAAAACATTGAGCGTGTCTTGTCCGAAACGCACGCCGTTGTAGTCGAAATGGGCGGGACGCGAGTCGTCCTTGTGGCGTCCGAGGATGCGGTATTCCTGCGACACGCGCACCACACGTTCCACGCAGGGAAGACTTTGCATATCCTCCAATTCCAGCGCTTTGGTATTGCCGATAAGATAGATTTCGGTGAGGGACTGTTCTGCACCGTGCTCGGTATGCACGCGCACTTTCACGCCTTGCAGCGTTTCAAGATGACTCATCAGATGCCGATATTCGGCACTTTGAGTTTGCGTATTCGCATCCAGTATCAGAATCATGCTCTGCTCCCGAGTCCGTCAATTATTTACCGGAAAGAATGGCCCATTGCTGCGGCCACTGTGCCATCGGATCGCGCGTGAAACCGCTCTTGCCAAATTGTTGCCAGCGCCCGGTCACGTAACAGAGCAGCAAGTTGGCATGGGCGCCGATGTCGGCAGTGGCATCCAGTTGCCCCTGTGTGGTGGCAATGCGCAGCGATTGTTTGAGTGTGGTCTCGATACGGTCGAGGAATTGATTGATGCGTAGTTGCAGCCGTTCGTCTTCGTTCACCAGCGCATCGCCGATGAGCACGCGCGTCATGCCGCGATTCTTTTTGGCGAAGCCGAGCAGCATCGCCATGATGTTTTCAACTTGATTGAGTCCGTCTTGTTCTTCGGTGGTGATCTTGTTGATCAGGCCAAACACAGTTTGTTCGATGAACTCGATCAAGCCTTCGTACATCTGCGCTTTACTGGCGAAGTGCCGGTACAGCGCCGCTTCGGAAAGATCGAGCTTTGCCGCGAGTGCGGCTGTGGTGATTTTTTCCCCCTTGGGTTGCTCCAACATCCCGGCGATGGTTTGCAGGATTTGTAATTTTCGTTCGCCAGGTTTCGCTGCCATATTTCCCCCTATAACTTGGAGACTGCGCGTGGCAGTTCCATCACGTCACGTATCTTCACATCCACATAACTTGGCGCGCGAATTTCATCGCTTACCCACACGGTACGCATCCCCAGCCGCTTGGCGGTTTGCAGATTCTCCGCGCTGTCTTCCACCATCACACACTGTGCCGCATGCAAACGATGCTTGCGCAGCAGGCGCCGAAATCCAGCTGTTTGCGGTTTGGGTTTGTAGCGCGAATGTTCTATGGAAAACACGTCGTCGAACAGATCCTCCACCCGCAACAATCTCAATACAGCCTGCGCGTAATGTAACGGCGCGTTGGAGAACACCAACTTTTTGCCCGGCAGCTGTTTCAACATTTGGCGCAGTCGCGGCTCACGCAACACCTTCTCCGGCAAATCCGGAAACTGGTGTGTGTGCCACAAAAAATGATCCGGGTCGGTACCGTGGTGTTTGATCAAACCACTGAGCGTCGCACCGTAACGCTGCCAATAATCCATTCGCATGGCATTCGCCGCGTCCTCGGTCAGCTGCAAGTGTTCTTGCAAATACGCAGTCATGCTGCGGTTGATGTGCGGAAAAATATGCGGCGTTGCATCGTGCAACGTATTGTCCAAATCAAAAATCCACACGCGTTCGTTCACTTGAAAACCTTAGGCCGTTCGTCCTGAGTAGGGGAGCAGCCCCGTATCGAAGGATGCGGATAGTTCGATACGCCTTGTTTCCCTCGATACACCGCGCGATGCGCGGCACTCGGGACGAACGGTTTGAGGAGTTCAACGGCCTTCATTACTTGCTTTTGATCAGTGTGCCGACCCCTTCGTCGGTCAAAATTTCCAGCAACAACGCATGCTCCACCCGCCCGTCGATGATGTGTACCGATTTCACTCCGCCGCGTGCTGCATCCAGCGCGGAGCCTATCTTGGGCAACATGCCGCCGGACAAAGTACCGTCCGCCACCAGATCATCAATTTGCTTCGGTGTCAGACCGGTGAGCAACTTGCCGTTCTGATCCAACACGCCGGGCGTATTGGTCAGCAACACCAACTTTTCGGCGTGCAACACTTCCGCCAGTTTGCCTGCCACCACGTCGGCGTTAATGTTCAACGTCTCGCCGTCGGGTGACACCCCGATGGGCGCGATGACCGGGATGAAATCGCCGGAATCTAGGAACGTGATGATGGAGGGATCGATCTTGTTGATGTCGCCAACCAGGCCGATGTCCAACATCTTTCCGGGTTCGGTGATACTTTCCAGCAACAGTTTTTCGGCGCGGATGAAACCGCCATCTTGTCCGGTGAGACCCACCGCTTTGCCGCCGAAGCGGTTGATGAGATTGACGATATCTTTGTTGACCTTGCCCAGCACCATCTCGACCACGTCCATGGTCTCTTCGTCGGTGACGCGCATGCCCTGGATGAACTCGCCCTGCTTGCCGACTTTCTTCAACAGATCGTTGATCTGCGGGCCGCCACCGTGGACGACCACGGGATTCATGCCAACCAGTTTGAGCAGAACCACATCGCGCGCAAATCCTTCCTGCAACTTGGGATCGGTCATGGCGTTGCCGCCGTATTTGATGACGATGGTCTTATCGAAGAAACGCTGGATATACGGGAGCGCTTCGGACAGGGTATGGGCTTTTTGGGCGGCGGTGGCGGCGGTCAACGGCATGGGGGTTCCCTTCAAAAATCTGCGCGCATTCTACCCCAAGAAAAGCGCAAAAAAAGACGGCTCGCAGCCGTCTTCCTCCGACACGTTTCACGATTGATTAGCGATGGTCTTTCACGGCGGGATCTTGGTAGTGTTTGTAACTCAATTCCAACGCTTTGACTTCGGCCAGAATCTCGACCGTCTGCCGCTTGCCGGCCACATCAATTACCAGTTTGACCGGGATCTGCTCGCCCACGTTGATTGCACGCTTGAGTCCCCCCAGCACAAGATACATGCCGCGTGTGCCAAAGATAACGTTGCTGTGCGGCTTCAGTTGCAGACTGTCGACAGCCTCGGTCTTCATCTTGCCCCGGCTCATCACCACCCCCTGAATCTCGCCCGACGCCGCGACCGGACTGCTCACCGCAATCAAACGCGACGGTTTGATGACATAGAGATTCAGTTGCACCGTGACTGAAGTCTGACCCGGAACACTCTCGCGCATCCAGATTTGATCCACCACCACATCATTCGCGCCGGCAAGTACATATCCTGCCCACAACAAACTCGTCAAACAGAATAATCTGCGCCACATACCGGACCTCCGATGCAAAGTTTAAGGGTGATGACTGTGTTCGTGCTCCACGGTTGCGGTCAGCGGCTTAACAATCGCCTTCACCTTCACTGACTGTTCTTTACCTTTGGCGAATCGCACATTGAACGTCAGCGCGATCTTCTCGCCCGCTTTGAGTGGCTTTTTCAACCCGAGCAGCATCAAATGATAACCCGCCTCCCCAAAATCCAGAGCCTTCCCCGCTGATAATTCGACCGCATCCACTTGGCGCATCTTCATCACGCCATGTTCATACACCATGCTGTGCAGTTCGGCCGCTTGGGCGACCTTGCTTGAAGCACCCGTCAATGCGCCATCCTGATGGCTGGTAATAACCAGTTGCACCATCGCGCTGTCTTGTCCCGGTGCTGTCGCACGTGTCCAGGCATCACTCACCACTAGTTCGCCCGCCTGTGCATTAACAGAAACCAATACTGACAGCACGCCGACAAATAATATTTTCCCAGTACTCATCATTCCCCCAAATAAAACGCGCCACACCTTGCGATGTGGCGCGTCATTTTAGCCTGATTTGTCAGATTAGAAATCCAAGTTGGCTTTCACCCATACATTGCGCCCCAACTCATTTACGCGAGTGGTTTGTGTAAAGCCACCTACCGTTGTACCTGCCCGGCTAATGTGCTCGGCATAGGTTTTGTTGAACACGTTATCGATTCCCGCGCTAACTTGCAGCGTCTTGTTTGGACGCCATCCACCATTCACCGATGCAACTCCAAATCCACCCGAAGTGCCAATGTCCTGCCCGGCGATATTGCCCTGATTCACTGCAACACGATCCTGTGCTGCCACGCCACGCAACAATCCGCCAAATGACCACACCTTGTTGTCGTAGTTGGCGCCGACACGTATTTCCAACGGGGTTATCTGCCCCAAGGCAGTGCCATCCGTGTCATTGTTTCCATGCACATAGGCCAAACTTCCATCCAGTTTGAGATTTTCCGTCAATGGGAAGACCAAGCCGGCTTCAGCGCCAAAGGTTGAAGCGTTCACATTGCGATTCACCGTCACTAATGCCGGCATCATCAGCGTGCCTTTGTTAACCTTGGACTGGATCAGATTAAAGTCGGCAATCTTGCTGTAAAACGCGGAAACAGAACCGGACATGCCCTCACCGCGATAACTCAGCCCCACATCCAGCTGCGTCGTTTTCTCCGGCTTGGTGTTAAACGCGCTCGCCGTAGCTGTGCTTTCGTTGCTGAACAACTCCCAGTAGTCCGGTGCACGTAAGGTTCGACCCAGCCCGATGTACGCTGTCGATCCTGCAGCCACATCATGCTCGTAACGGGCAAAGCCGCTTGCCAGCGTCTCTTTGCGTGTTTGATTCGCAGTTGGGTTCATCACCATCGTCATTCCACGCATCACCATCGAACGCGAGTCGGTCGCTTCCCAACGATCTGCCCGCAAACCGAATATCACATTACTTTCCTCCGCCAGACTTTGATGCAATTCGCTGAACACGCCAATGTTATTGAATGAAGCGTCCTCGACTCTCGCCTTGAGCGAGTAATCACCCGCGTAGCCCGGCGCTGCGCCCGTGCGTCCCGTATGCAGGTTGGACTGCGTATCGAGCCCCAACTTAAGCTGTGTGGTTTCAGCCAACTGCAATGTACCTAGCACGCGTCCACCCGTCGTTTTACGATCCGGGTTCATCGCCGCCATCATGCTTGCCGGATTGCCGTCACGCAGACTGTAAATGTCCATGACGTGATCCACGTAGTTGTAATACACCTGCGCTTCCATGCCCTCCAGAAAGCCGCCCATGTGTTGCTTGTTAAACTTCACTCCAACGTTATCCCGTGCGAACTTCGAACCATCCACGCCCCGATCTGCATAAGCCGCTTTGCCATCGCTTTTTGCCAGTGTCAATTCGAGACGGCTATTGTCATCCGGTGTCCAACCCATTGCCGCATTGGAACTCCAGCGTGTATAGGCCGAGTGCACGGCAACTCCGTCACCGTCTTTGTAGTCGCTTGCTTGCGAACGCGTGACACCCGCACGCAGGTAAGCATTTTCCGAACCCACACGCGCCTCAGCGACTTCATCGTTGCGGCCAAAACTGCCCACCATCAATGATCCATTGGCCGTCACCCCTGCCGCCGCACGCTTGGTTGTGCGTTCGAACAACACCGTTCCTGCGGAATTGCCCGGACCGTGAAGCACGGACTGCGGACCTTTCAACACCGTGATGCGATCATACGACGCAGGGAACACATACGCGGTTGGAGGGTCCATACGCCCGCCACAGCCCCCCAAAATCTGCTCCCCATCCATCAGGATATTCAACCGCGAACCTGCCATACCACGCAACACCGGATCGCCGTCCGTACCACCTTTGCGGATGACAGAAAATCCGGGAATAACCTTCAGGTAATCCGCGCCGTCATGTGCCGGAACCGGTTGTCGCGGTTTGCGCGGGTCGGTCGTTACTATCAGCGGTTGCTCCATCGCCGGCGCGGTCACCACCACCTCATCCAACGTTGATGTTTCGGCCGCCTGTGCGTTGAAGTTCAGTGCCAGTACAACTGCCACAGCGATCAAATTGCGTTTCATGTTTTATCTCCCGGGTGATAATTTCGGCGCGAATTGTATAAATAATTTTCGCGACAACCCTGCGGCATTTTGTCGCAGCCCGTCATTGAAGTTGCTCCGGTAGAATTCGCCGCATGAACATATCCATGCTCGCCACCCAAACTGGCCACTCCCATTTGCGCAGACTGTTCCTGCTGCGCAACTGGGCCATCGTCGCGCAACTTGCCACGTTGTTCCTGGTGCATCGTTTGCTCAGCCCGGATTTCGCCTGGACACCCATGCTCGGCGCGATTGGATTCCTGGCGCTGGCCAACGCGCTGACTTGGTGGCGCTTGTCCAATTTCACTCCGGCCGGCAATCTGGAATTGTTCCTGCAGTTGTCGCTGGATGTATTCGTGCTTACCGTGTTGTTGTATTACAGCGGCGGCTCGACCAATCCGTTTGTATCGCTCTATCTGTTGCCGCTGGTGCTCGCAGTCGCCTCGTTGCCGCGCCGTTATACCTGGGGTATGGCGGCCTTGACGCTAACCTGCTACAGCCTGTTGATGGTGTGGTACGTGCCGCTGCCGAGCGGCAATGGGCATGCGCAACATGAGCACGCGGTCGTGCAGCCGATGGAACACAGCCATCACCACATGGCCGAACCCGAGTCCATTCCTGCATCCCCGTCCGCGACAAACCCGACGCAAGACGACGCCTTCAATACACATGTATTGGGAATGTGGCTGGGCTTCGTTATCAGCGCGGCGGTAATCGCTTATTTTGCAGTGGAGATGACAGCCGAGGTCAGACTGCGTGACGCACAGCTCAACCACGCGCGGGAGGAAACGTTGCGCAACGAGCGCATCGTTTCACTGGGTACGCTGGCAGCCAGTGCGGCGCATGAATTGGGCACACCGCTCTCCACCATGTCGGTGGTCGTGGGTGAGATGCGACACGATATTTCCGTGCCGCGCGAACAACAGGAAAACTTGCGAATTCTTGATGAGCAAGTGCGCAACTGCAAACGCATCCTCGACACCCTGATCCGCCACGCGCAGGAAACACCCGAGGAGGAAAACGTCGAAAAATTTGTACATGCCGTGCTGGATGAATGGCAATTGCTGCGCCCGACAGTGCATCACCGGTATGAAATAAGCGGCAAGGGAATTGCGCCCAACTTGCGTGCCGACCCTGCCCTGCGCGCTGCCCTGTTGAATCTGTTGAACAACGCGGCGGATGCCTCGCCGGATGATATGGATATTTTGCTTGACTGGAATCACAAGCACATCGTGCTGGAGATTCACGATCACGGCCCGGGGCTCACGCCGGAAGCGGTCGCGCGCGCCGGTTCTGCCTTCTTTACCACCAAACAGGAAGGTCGCGGCCTCGGGCTGTTTCTGGCAAACGCCACTCTGGATCGCATGGGCGGGAGTGTTCGCCTGTTCAATCGCGAGGGCGGCGGAGCGACCACCGAAGTGACCTTGCCGCTCAAGGAAACAAAAGTATGACAACACCCAACAGCGATAAACCGACGTTGCTATTGGTCGATGACGATGCAACCTTCATCGGGGTACTGGAACGCGCCCTGGAAAAACGCGGGTACTCCGTAACAACGGCCAACAGTGTCGAAACCGCTCTGCCGCTGGCGGAAGCCAACCCGCCCGAATTCGCTGTACTCGATCTGAAAATGAATGGCGCTTCCGGTCTGGTGCTGGTTCAAAAATTGCACGAACTTGACCCGGCCACGCGCATCGTGATGCTGACCGGTTATGCCAGTATCGCCACTGCGGTGGAAGCAATCAAACTCGGGGCCACCCAATACCTGTCCAAGCCTGCCAATGCCGACGAGATCGTCGCCGCCTTCGGCCACAACGCCCGCACCGATGTGCCGTTGGAAGCCCAGCCCGCCTCGGTGGACAAATTGGAATGGGAGCACATCAATCGTGTATTGCGTGAACAGCAGGGAAACATTTCTGCTACGGCACGCGTCCTCGACATGCATCGCCGCACCCTGCAACGCAAACTGGCGAAACGTCCCGTCGGTCTCTGAAGTTTCCCTGCTGAAAATCCCCCGCACCTTCCCCGGGTTTGGTTAGAATGCTTTCCAAATAAGAAAACAACACGGGAGGATTTTATTGTGGCTACCAATCGCGTCAATCTGAAACAATCTATCAAAGAGCTGGACAGTCTGCCCGCCATGCCGGTGGTGGCACAGAAGATACTCACCCTGTCACTGGATACCGACGAAGGCGAAGCGCAATTACTGCGCCTGATCGAAAAAGACCCGCAGATCTCGGCACGCATCATCGGCCTGGCCAACACTCCCCTGTTCGGCGCCTCCAAACGCGTCACATCCATACAGGATGCTGCCATGCTGCTGGGTTTGACACGCGTCAAATCGGTGGCCATCGGTATTGCGGTAATGTCTACCTTCACCCGCCACCCGACCGGCTTGCTCAACCTGCAAAACCTCTGGCTGCACAGCCTAGGGGTCGCCCTTGGCATGCGCACACTGTCGCGCGCCATGCCCAGTCGCACCCGTCCGCTGGAAGACGAGATATTCCTGGCCGGGTTGCTACACGACATCGGTTTTCTGGTGTTGAATTATCTGGATACCGCGCTCAGCGACCAATTGCAAAGCAAGCTGGTCGCCGAACCCAACCGTCCGGTGTTTGAAGTTGAAGCGGAAGTGACCGAGGTCAGCCACGGTGAATTGGGTGCGGAACTGGCGCGACACTGGGATCTGCCGGAACGCATCATTGCTGTGCTGCGCTTTCATCATGCACCCGATGCTGAAGAATCCGCTCCCGGACAACCTCTGGTGGCGTTACTCAACCTGACGGAGAAACTGCTGCCTTCTTTTGGCATCAACGAAACAGTGGATTCGCAGGTGAGGGATGAAGATTGGCTATCCCTGGGTATCGACCCGGCTCGTGCCGAAGAACTTTCCGCTGCGGTACTTGAGCAAGCAGCACAAGCCAGACAGGTCGCCGCTTCGTTCTAATTTATTCGTTGAAGACCCTCAAACATGTACCACTTGAGGGCGTTTTTCCGCTGAGATTTCTGCGTCACTTGTATAATTCCGCCAGCCTTAACGCCCTTTTCATATGAAACTCACGCTGCCCTTCCTCATCTCCTTTCTTGCTGTGTTTTTGTCCACGAAGGCGCTTGCAAGCGATCCGCTGCTGGCGGCTAAACATTACGCGCTGTATGACTACAACAGCGGCCAGATGCTGGTCGAAAAGGAGGCCGATGTGCATATTGCGCCCGCGTCTCTGACCAAACTGATGACGGCTTACGTGGTGTTCGGTGCGATCAAACAGGGCAAGCTTTCGTTGCGTCAAACACTCAAACCCACCGCGTATGCGCTGCGACTGCAAAATGAAGAGCCGCGCATGTTCCTGGAAGTCGGCAAAGAGGTGCTGGTGGACGACCTGCTACGCGGGCTGGTCGTGCAATCCGCCAACGATGCGGCACGCATTTTGGCGGAAGCTATCGCCAACCATGAGATCGCTTTTGCCGATGTGATGAACAAGGAAGCTCAGCGTCTGGGCATGACCCACTCGCATTTCGCCAATGCAACTGGCGCAGCCGATGCGCAACATTTCAGCAGTGCCCGTGATCTGGCGGTTCTTGCCGCCGCACTGGTGCGGGATTTTCCCGAGTTCTATCCCTTGTATGCCTTGCGCGAATACAAATTTAACGGCATCAACCAGTTCAATCGCAATAGACTGCTGTGGCTGGATCCGTATGTGGATGGATTGCAAACCGCATTCGAGGAGGCCGCCGGTTTCGCCTTGGTCGCCAGCGCCAAGCGGGACGAACGGCGTCTGATCTCGGTGGTACTGGGGACAGAGAAAGAAAATCTGCGCACTACGGAAAGCCAGCGTTTATTGAACCACGGCTTCATGGAATTCGAGTCGTTACTGCTGTACCGCAAGGATCACCCGGTCAGCAGTTTGCGCGTGTGGAAAGGCACGCTGGATCAAGTCGAAGTGGGGTTCAGGAATGATCGATTTGTGTCCGTTCCGGCGGCCCAACGCAGCCGCCTCAGCGCGCGTCTGGAAACCAGGCAACCCTTGATCGCACCGGTAAATTCCGGCCAAGCAATGGGCACGTTGCATCTGTTGCTGGATGGCCAGCCCTATCTGGAGTTGCCGGTGGTTGCCCTGAAGAATGTGCCACTGGCAAACGTGTTCTCGCGCGGTGTGGATGCAATAAAGTTGTTGCTGCAATAGAAAGGCGCGAAATGACGGTCTATCTCAACGGTGTGTTCCTGCCCCTGGAGGAAGCCAAGGTGCCGGTGCTGGACCGCGGCTTTATTTTTGGCGATGGCGTGTACGAAGTTATCCCGGTGTATTCGCGCCGCGCTTTCAGATTGTCGGAACATCTGCAGCGTCTGCAACACAGCCTAGAGGGCATCAAACTTAGCAACCCGTACAGCGCCGGAGAATGGACGGTCATTCTCAACGAACTCATCCGCCGCAATGCGCCCGAGGATCAATATCTCTATCTGCACATCACACGCGGAGTCGCCGAGCGCGACCATCCATTCCCTGTTCCGCCCGTGCCACCCACCGTGTTTATTATGAGCAACCCGCTCAAACATCCGCCGGCAACCCTGCTGCAAAGCGGCATCACCTGCATCACGGTCGCCGACAATCGCTGGTTGCGATGCGACATCAAAGCGATTTCACTTTTGCCCAATGTCTTGTTGCGCCAAGCGGCGGTCGAAGCCGGGTGCGCCGAGGCCATTCTCATCCGCGATGAGACGTTCCTCACCGAAGGTTCGGCGAGCAATATCTTCGTGGTCAAAAACGGCATACTGCTCGCCCCGCCCAAGGACAACCTCATGTTGCCAGGCATCACGTATGACGTCATCCTTGAACTCGCGGCGACCAACGGCATCCCGCATGAAATTCGCCGTGTGACAAAAGCCGAGGTGTTCGAAGCCGACGAACTGCTGCTCTCGTCCAGCACCAAAGAGGTGTTGGCCATCACCACACTTGACGGCAAAGTGGTGGGCAACGGCAAACCGGGGCAGATGTTTTTCCGGCTATACCAGCTGTATCAGGATTTCAAACGGGATGTGATGCGCAAATGAACGAAGCAGTAATTTAGACGGGCCGTCATGCCCTCATTATTTGAAGGAAAATAAATGACTTCCCCAGACTCGCTCATCGAATACCCGTGCGATTTCCCGATAAAAGTCTTCGGCTTGGCACAGCCGGGGTTCGTTCAAGCCATCACCGAAGTGGTCGTTGCACATGCGCCGGATTTCGATAGCGCAAGCATCGAGCAGCGAGGCAGCAACAATGCAAAATACCTGAGCTTAACCTGCACCGTTCACACCACATCACGCGAGCAACTGGACAATCTGTACCGTGATCTGAGTTCGCATCCGATGGTCAAGATGGTACTTTGAAAAACTCCCCTCTCTCCCGCAGAGAGAGGGTTTGGAGGAAAACATACGGTGCAGCATCCCCCCCTACACATCAGGTCACTCGGTCTTGTCGAATATGAACCGACTTGGCACACTATGCAGCGCTTCACCGCCGAGCGTACTGCCGATTCGGCTGACGAGATCTGGTTGGTGCAACACCCGCCCACTTTCACACAAGGGCAAGCGGGCAAACCGGAACACTTGCTTAACCCGACCGCCATTCCGGTAGTCAAAATCGACCGTGGCGGGCAGATCACCTATCACGGTCCCGGACAGATCGTTGCTTACCTGTTGCTCGATTTGCGGCGTTGGAAGATCAACGTACGTGAATTGGTGCGTTTGATGGAACAGGCCGTAATCGACGTACTGGCGGAATACGGTGTGGCCGCTCATGGTCGGGAAGAGGCGCCGGGGGTGTATGTCGGGGATGCCAAGATCGCCGCGTTGGGTTTGAAAATCAAGAAGGGGTGTTGTTATCACGGTCTCGCCTTCAACGTGGACATGGACTTGTCTCCGTTCTCCAGCGTCAATCCCTGCGGCTACCGGGGACTGCGCGTCACTCAGGTCATCGAATGCGGAATCACTGTCCCCATTGAAGAGCTCCAGGCACAACTCACCCAGAATCTGGTGCAGGGTTTGCAAAGCCATCTGGCAGGGCAGCAGTTAACAGTTTGAACTGTACAGGCCGTCCTAAACGGTGCTGCCAATATTTCCTCCTTTCGCTTTGGAAAGGGCGGTTAAATTGAAATAACGCCGATTTCCAGTGCTATTCTCTGCTTCGTTCGACACGCCAAAATTCATAATGACCTCCATGAACTTCGTAGGATCAGTCAAAAAATGAGCCAGCAAAACAACCCTGCCAATCAGGCGCACGAAGCCCTCAATCTGTTGGGTTCCAGAAAGTTACCGCCCACGCCGGAAAACTATGCGCGTGCCTACCTGGAAGTGGGTGGTAAAACTGAAAGCACTCAGAATGCCAGAGCGGATGACAAACCCAAGCAGAGTCCGAGCTGGTCAGAATTGATCCGCGACCTGTTGCGCCAATTGGAGACCACACACAAAGGTATTACCATCACCCGAAAAAAAGACGGGGTAGATACCGTCCTCAACCGATTCGCATCGGACCCGGAAAATCTGCATGAGAAGCTGCAAGGCCTGATCCGTTCATGGGCGGCATCTCCCACCAGCGCCAACGAATTCGCCCCTGCGGTACTACCTATCGCTGCAAACACCTCCGCCACGATTCCTTCCAGCGTCCCGTCGAACAAAGGCAATGCCACCGAGTCGCCGCCTTCAACTGCAACCGCCGGTCAAGAATTGTTGCAGCAACTGCGGGAATTGCTCGCGCAGACATTGGAGAACACGCTGCCTGCCCATCCCGAATTGGCCACCGAGATCCAAACGCTAGTGGTGCAAGTACGCGCTACCAACGACAACACTCGCATCAACGAGCTTGCCAAACAATTGCGCCAGTTCTGGCTCAAGCTCGAATTGCGCGGCGGTGACAAGATCAAAATCCAGGAAGGATTGTTGCGCCTGTTACGACTGCTGGTCGAAAACGTCAGTGAGCTGGTCGCAGATGATGAGTGGATGCACGGGCAGATCATCGCTCTGCAAGAAATTATTGCCCGGCCGATGGACAAACACGCGATTGCGGATGCCGAGCGAAACTTGCGCGATGCCATCATCAAACAAAGCACGCTGAAACAAAGTCTGAATGATGCCAAATCCACCCTGAAGAGCCTGATGACCACCTTCATAGACCGCTTGGGTAATCTCACGGAGAGTACCGGCGAATATCACCATAAGATCGAAGGGTACACACAGAAGATCAGCAAAGCCGACAACCTGACGCAGTTGGGTCACATTCTGGAAGACGTGATGCATGACACCCGTGTGATCCAAGCCAGTGCGTTGCGTTCCCATGAAGAACTGTTGATCACCAAGAAACAGGCCGATGAAGCCGAGTCCCGCATCAAGGAATTGGAACATGAACTCGAACAAGTGAGCGAGTTGGTACGCGAAGACCAATTGACGGGAGCACTCAATCGTCGCGGTTTGGATGAAACGGTTGATCGCGAATTAAAACGTGCCGACCGCAACAATGCGCCGCTTAGTGTCGCCCTGCTGGATATCGACAATTTCAAGAAACTGAACGACAGCTTGGGGCATCAAGCCGGCGACCGCGCGCTGACTCATCTGACCAAGGTGATTAAAGAAACGCTGCGTCCGGCCGATGCCGTAGGCAGATACGGTGGCGAGGAATTCCTCATCATCCTGCCCGACACCGACCTGACTTCAGCCGTTGAAGCCATACAACGTTTACAACGGGATCTGACCAAGAAATTCTTCCTGCATAACAACGAACGAATTCTGGTCACCTTCAGCGCCGGTGTTGCATTGCGCGGAGTGAACGAAGATCAGGAAGATCTGGTGGGGCGTGCCGACAAGGCGATGTATCAGGCCAAACAAACCGGCAAGAATCGAGTCGTGGCTTCCGAGACACCTTTGGTCAGAGATGATGTGAACAAAGATACTTGAAGTTAAGAAAATTCCAGTCCGCAGAAAAAATGATCCCGACTCTAAAGTTTTCCACTGACACTCCGATAACTGGTTCAACGGCGGTTGCTAAGCTTCACGAAACAGCAAACCAAAGTGGGCGGCAGCTTAGCCGCGAAAGTGAACCAAATTAAAGGAGAACTAAAATGGCACAAGTCATCAACACCAACGTAGGCGCCCTGTTCGCTGGAGCAGCACTGAACAAATCAGCCAATGCTTTGCAAACCGCCCAGCAACGCCTGTCCTCAGGTCTGCGCATCAACAGCGCCAAGGACGATGCCACCGGCTTGGGTATTGCCACGGGTTACGATAGCAATGTACGCGGCACCAACATTGCCGTACGCAATGCCAATGACGCTATTTCCAAGTTACAAACCCTGGATGGATACGGCGCGCAAATCACCGAGAACCTGCAACGTCTGAATGAGATTTTTATTCAAACGGGCGATGTTGCAACCACTGAATCGAGTGCGCTGATCGCTGAAAACGGTCGTATAGCAGCGTTGTCTGCCGTCGCCGGTGCTTTGCCCAGTGCTCTGGTGACGGTGGACGGCGTAGGCGGTACACGTGCAACCGTTAGTGCTGCGATTGCAGCCCCCACTGGCGCTACGGCTGCCCTCGTTCGTGCAGATATCGTCACTGTAACTGCCTCTCGTGCCACCTACGGTGCAGAAATGACGGCTCTGGGTTCTGCCGTTGCCACCATGCAGACCGCATCGGTGAACTTCTCTGCCTCGTTTAGCCGCATCATGGACACCGATTATGCGGCGGAATCCGCAGCAATGACCCGCAACAACATTCTGCAACAAGCAGGCACGGCGGTGTTGGCACAGGCGAATCAAACGCCGAACACCGTACTGAGTTTGTTGCGTTAACAGCTGATGTAGCACATGCCTAACCGGGCAACCGGTTAGGCGTTGCAGTAAAGGAGATCCAAAATGATCATCCAAAGTGTAAATGCCAATCACGATGTACTTCCCATCAGGCTCGTCGCAAAAGACGCGCCGGTGGTCGTTGCCGAATCCAAGACTCAAGCAGTGGTACTGCAACCTCCCACTTCCGAACAATTGAAAACAGCAGTGGACAGCATCAACAAGGCGATGCAGCAGTCAAATCACTCCTTGGAGTTTAGTGTGGATTCCTATACCAAAAAACCGGTAGTCAAAATGATCGACACGGAAACAGGCAAGGTGATCACCCAATTCCCTTCTGAAGAAGTGCTGGCTATCGCACAGTCGATTGACGAATTTTTAAGCCAGCATCAATTCAAGCAGGGAGCGCTGTTTAAACAAACGGCTTAGTTCGGGGGGCATCATGGCAACCACATCATCAGTAGCATCGTCGAGTGCAGGGACGCTGGATGTCAACAGCCTCGTCTCACAGCTGATGACGATCGAGCGTCGCCCCATCGACAAGCTCAACACCCAGATAAGCAGTTCCCAAACCAAGATTTCATCTCTCGGTACGATCAAGGGATTGGTCTCCGGATTTCAGACCGCAGTGCGCAGTTTGAATGACAATTTGCGTGGATTTAGTGCTACCCCCTCTGACACCAGTGTTTTTTCCGCCGCTGCCAGCAGCACTGCGGCAACCGGAACTTATGCTTTGGAAGTGACCCATCTTGCCCAAGCGCAAAACCTGGTGGCTGCCGGACGCGCCAGTAGCGGCACAGCCATCAGCGATGGCGTGGCAACAACAGTCACGTTCGATTTTGGCACCATCAGCGGTGGCACACTCACTGCGGGGATTTACAGCGGCGCTACCTATACCTCCAACGCAAGCGGCAGCAAGAGCATTACGATTGATGGAACCAACAATACGCTGCAAGGCGTCAGCGATGCGATCAATGCCGCCAAAATGGGCGTGACGGCCACCATCGTTAACGACGGCAGTGGCACACCTTATCGCCTAGCCTTAACTTCAAGCAACACTGGCATCAGCAACAGCCTCAAAATCACCACCAGCGGCGGAGACGGCACCATTAATTCCTTGCTGGCTTATGATCCTGCCGGCACGCAGAATCTGAACCAGACCGTTGCCGCGCAGAACGCCGACATAAAAGTGAATGGCATCGCGATCAGCAAAGTTTCCAACACGGTCACCGATGCCATCCAGGGTGTCACGCTTACGTTTAGCAAGCTCACTACAGCTCCCGTCGGCTTGGCAGTTACGCATGACACAAACGCGGTCAGCAAAGCGGTAACAGGTTTTGTCGATGCTTATAATGCTTTGCAAAGCCAGCTCAAGTCCCGCTCCGCCTACGGCACCGCCACCTCTCAGGCAGGCGCTTTAGCCGGCGACGGAACGGTGCGCCTCATGCTGAATCAATTGCGCGGTGTTTTCAATACGGCGGCGAGTGGCGGCACCTTGGCCTCGCTCGCTCAAGTTGGCATTTCCACCCAGGCAGATGGCACGCTCAAATCGGACAGCAGCAAACTTAACACTGCGATGGCAAACGACTTTAGCGATGTGACCAATTTGTTCTCGTCTGCAACGGGTTTTGCTACCCGATTGGATGCATGGTCCACCTCCGCACTGGCTCCCGGCGGCATGATCGACACTCGCACCAATAGCTTGAATACGTCCATAACAGGCTATAACAACAAAATCAGCCAATTGGAAAATCGGATGGCAACGCTGCAAAAACTTTATACCACTCAATACAGCAATCTGAATATGTTGCTATCCAACATGAATGGCACCAGTGCCTATCTGACACAACAACTGACTAAATCTGGAGCTTGATCATGAACTCAACCTCAGCCACAAATGCTTATACAAAAGTCGGTGCCGAATCCGGCGTTTTGTCCGCCGACCCTCACAAGCTGATTGCCATGCTTTATCAGGGCGCATTACTGGCAATCGCCAATGCCAAAAATGGCATGTTGCGAAAAGACATCCCCGCCAAAGGCGCCGCGATCTCCAAAGCGATGTTGATCATCGATGAAGGTCTGCAAGCCAGCCTGGATAAAAATGTGGGCGGTGAGTTGGCGCATAGCTTGGATTCGCTTTACAACTACATGCGTACACGCCTTGTCTTTGCGAATGTGAATAACAACGTCGAGGCTTTGGATGAAGTAGCACGCCTGTTGAACGAGTTGAAAGGTGCCTGGGACAGTATCCGTCAGCCCGTTCTGGCCGCTACGCCCGCCCCGGCTCCAAAAGTTGCACTCCCCAATAACAAGAACGCGTTGATCTACGGAAGGATGTAGAAATGAGCTTGATTTTAGAAGAGTATCAACGCCTTTCAGATATAACGGGAAAGATGCGCGAGGCGGCCATCGCCGGAGAGTGGGATGAACTCATCACTCTGGAAAGACGTTGTTCGCACGAAGTCGCGTCCCTCAAACCGCATGACACTATTCCGGTAGACGATGCGGAAAGAAGGATGAAGGTTTCTCTGATCAAAAAAATGCTCGCCGACGATAAGGCGATTCGGGAACGTACCGAACCCTGGATGTTGCAACTGCAGCAGATCATGCAAAGTGCTCGCACTGAACATCGTATGCAGCAGGCCTATTTCTCACAGGGGTGATTTACCCCCCGGAACTTTGATATGTTGCCAGCCAATCTGCTCTCTGCTGTGCTTGGAAAAGCCGCGTTGAGCGACAAGCCTCTGATCACGGCGACACCGGATAAGAACAGTCCACAGTCCACATTCAAACTGGAAGTCGGACAACAAGTACAAGGCACCGTGCAGTCACAAGTCGCGCCCTCCATCTTTCAGGTCAAAATCGCCGAACACGTTGTGCAGATGCAGCTGCCAGCATTCATCCGTAGCGGAGATCTGATCACCCTGCAAGTCGCTTCGCTGCAACCCCGTTTAACCTTTTCGTTGGCTGCCTCGACCAATCCGGTCTCCACTTCGGAACAACTCAGCTCAACTTCGCGCCTCCTGTCTTCGATGTCACAGCAACCCATCGAGCAAAATTATGTGCGCCCAACACAACAAACCCCGCTGTGGGTAGCCTCACAATCCGCGCCCGACATCAAAATGCTCGCCGACAGATTGCATCACGCACTCAGTCACAGCGGACTGTTCTATGAGTCACACCAGGCACAATGGATCGCCGGTATGCGCAGCACACCGCAACTGTTGCAGGAGCCGCAGAACCAACTGACATCCAAGACAGAGGCTTCTCCCAACCCGTCAGATGGCTCCACATTCGGTAACTTTTCGAATAAATCAGCCGCCTCCTCACCGGTCATTCCTGAACATCTGCTGAACCTTGTCCAGCAACAATTACACACGCTGGAAAACAGACAAGTGATGTGGCAAGGACAAGCTTGGCAAGGACAGGAAATGCGCTGGGAAGTGCGCGAGGAATCACCACGCCATACTCCCATCAAGAATGATCAGGAGGGGCAGTGGGTGACTGAGTTGAATTTGAATCTACCCCGTCTCGGTAACGTGTCATTCAAGTTGAGTTTTAACGGCAGTGCGCTAAGTATTGCGATGAAAGTGGACAACGAAAGGACTCGCGACATTTTGCAAAACGAGAGTTCGCAGTTGTTGGCCTCCCTGAAAAATCAGGATATTGCGGTGCTACAGAGCGGCATCATGCTCGGCACGAGTGCCCAGTCATGACGCCCAAGAATAATCGCCAGATGGCGGTTGCCTTGGCGTATCAGGGCGGGAATGCCGCTCCCAAAGTGATCGCCAGTGGTCGCGGGTTGATCGCGCAAGCCATCATCGAACGCGCGCGCGAACACGGGATTTATGTACACGAATCGGAGGAGTTAGTCGGCATGCTGATGCAAGTTGAACTGGATCAACATATCCCACCGCAGCTTTACTTGGCGGTGGCCGAACTGCTGGCATGGCTATACCGACTGGAACGGGGAGAAATTCCCGCTATTCCGCGTACAGACAACACGCGCTAAACGATAAAATCCGCACAGTCCATCCCAATATAGGCAGCGTCATGCAAAATAAAGAAATTCCTCTAAAGATCGAAGTGTTTTCGCAAGACAACGAAAACGACTTCATCGTGGCAAATCCAAAAGAGATTTTATCCATTTTGCGCGCTATCTCTTCCCGTCGTAACCGTGTCGCCCTTTACTACAACGAAGACAACAGCATGGTGCTCACGCTGTTGCTTGCTGTGGATGAAGGCGGAATCTGGGTGGACGCCGCGACCAGTCTGGTTGATAACAAGAATATCGAGCGTAGCGGACGCATCGTATTCGTGAGCTCACACAACCAAGCCAAGGTGCAATGGGTGTCAACCGACACGAGCTTGGGCTTATACGAAAACTCACCGGCTTTCTATCTGCCGTTACCCAAAAAGTTATTAAGGCTACAACGCCGTGATTATTACCGATTGCTCACCCCCGAACCGAACGCCCTCAAGTGCATCATCCGTCCCGCCCCCGCCCATCAGCATCACATCGAAGAAGTGACCGTAATGGACATCAGTATCGGCGGAGTGGCACTGGTGTGCGCGGAAGATGGTGTCGAGTTGCATCCCGGAACGACCTACCCCAATTGCGAGATCGAGTTGCCGGGAGAAGGCATTGTCATCGCGACCATCGAAGTCAAGAATGCCTTCAAGGTAACGGAGCGAACGGGCGAAGTGAAACGTCGTGCCGGATGTGTATTCGTCAAGCCGGACGGACAAACCACGATCATGCTGCAACGTTATGTGGCTCACATGCAACTGGAACATGCCCGGAAAAAACTCTGAAGTAGCACATCGAAACATCACATGAATCCATTCAACCCAAATAACCCATTAGTACGGGGGTCGGAATTTGTCCCGACATGTCGGGTTGAAACCCGACCTACAACACCTTGATTTTGCGTCTCCGAATGTCTGGGTTATCTGGGGTCAAGCAAACACTCAACAAGCCGCCTAAACCGTCCTGACTTTAAGCGAATACATCCTGAACACTTACACCTGCATGTTCATAATGTCGTTATAAGCCGCAACCATTCTGTTGCGCACTTGAACTGTGGTCTGGAACGAGATATTGGCCTTTTGCATCGCGATCATCGTGTCGCTCAGACTCACCTTGTCATCGCCCATAACAAATGCCCTTTGCATTTCCTTTGCCTGGTGTTGCGCCTCATTGACACCCTCCAGGGACGATTTCAGTACATTGGCGAAACTTGCTGCGCCTGTCGACGCAGGTGCTTGGGGAGCCTGTCCCTGAGCCACCGCCACCGCAGCGCGCATCTGTGCCAGCAAGCTGTCCACATTGGTTACGTTCATGAAACACCTCCTTTTCCCATGACGGCACAGTAGCAGTCGTCTGGTCCATCCAAGTGCAGGAAAAGCCACCGATTTCTCCCGCTTATCAACAGACCGTTCTGCTACCTCAGGCAGATAATCCACAGCGTAAAAACAGGCGCAGAATTACTCTGCTACAGGCAAACAGGTTCCACACCGGGTAGGAAAGCATGGCTGAAACAGACCTCAATTCAAATCCCTCCATGGCGCAATTGCTGATCGGCATGCCCAGCCAGCAAAAGCTCGGCCTCATCGTAGCCGTCGCTGCAACGGTGGCGTTGCTCGCGGGTTTATGGATGTGGGGACAGACACCGGATTACCGCGTGTTGTACGCCAACATGACCGAACGGGATGGCGGCGCGGTCATCGAATCGTTGCAGCAACAAAACATCCCGTACAAGTTTTCCGAAGGCGGCACACTTTTGGTGCCCGGCGACAAAGTGCATGAAGTGCGCTTGCAGATGGCGGCTCAGGGCCTACCCAAAGGCGGCACCGTCGGTTTCGAGCTGATGGAGAACCAGAAATTCGGCACCAGCCAATTCTTGGAGCAAGTGAACTTTCAGCGCGCACTCGAAGGTGAGTTGGCACGTTCGGTGCAGACCATGGCGGCCGTGGCAAATGCCCGGGTACATCTGGCCATTCCCAAACCCACCGTGTTCGTCAAGGAAAAACAGAAGCCCAGTGCCTCGGTGGTATTGGCTTTACATGCCGGCAGGTCTTTGGATGAAGGGCAAGTTAATGCCATCGTGCATCTAATTTCCAGCAGTGTGCCGGATATGCCGCCGCAGAACGTCACCGTTGTGGATCAGAGCGGCAGCCTATTGTCGGTCGCACGTGACGGCACCGGACAGTTGCTGGATGCGACACAACTCAAATACGTGCGCCAGATCGAGCAAGACTATGTACAGCGTATCGAGGACATCTTGAGCCCAATCACCGGCGCACAAAATGTGCGTGCGCAAGTCAACGCCAGCCTGGATTTCTCAGTCAGCGAACAGACCTCCGAGAACTACAAACCGAACCAGCCGCCGAACCAGGCTGCGGTTCGCAGTTTTCAAACATTGGAAACCAAAGACGTGGCCAAGAACGTCGGCGGCGTGCCCGGTGCGTTATCCAACCAGCCTCCCGTTCCGGCAACCGCGCCCATCGTCAGTCCGGCCAGCGCGATACCCGCCGCCAACGAAAGTGACAGCAGCAACTCGCACAAGGAATTGACCACCAACTACGAAGTGGATCGCACCATCCAACATACAAAACTGCCCACCGGGAATCTCAAGCGATTGTCTGTCGCGGTGGTATTGAACAACCGCAGCATTACTGAAGTAGACGGCAAGGTCACATCCAAGGCTTATAGCGACGAAGAAAAAGCGCAGATCGCGTCACTTATCAAAGAAGCGGTAGGCTTCGAAGAAAAACGCGGAGATACGTTGAACCTGCTCAACAGTGCGTTCAACGACACGCAGGAGATCTTGCCGGAGATACCGCTGTGGAAACAACCCGACATTCAGGCCTTGGTCAAAGATTTGGTGAAATATCTACTCATCGCGGGGGGTATCGGCTTCCTGTTGCTCGGCATCATCAAGCCCGCCTTCAAGAGTGTTGCAGCACAGGCGGCCGCCCAAAATAATGAAGCCAATGCCCCCGGAGGGATGCTACAAGAAGACGGCACCCAATTAGCGCCCGGCACGGGAGAGCCTGCCGGCGGGTTGGAAGTCAATTCATTTGACAACAACTTACAACTTGCCAAGCAACTGGCCAAGGACGATCCCAAAATCGTCGCCACCGTGGTCAAGGAATGGGTGAATAAAGATGAGTGATATCGGCATCAACAAAAGTGCCATCTTTCTAATCACTTTGGGCGAGGATGAAGCCGCAGAGGTGATGAAATATCTGGAACCGAAAGAGGTCCAGAAGATCAGCAGCGCAATGGTGGCTTTGAAGAATTTGTCTCGCGACGACATCGCCGAAGTATTCGAAGAATTCCACACGTTGGCGGCCGGCAAAACCACCATCGGCATGGATTCCGGCGACTACATCCGCAACATGTTGAACAAGGCATTGGGCGACGACAAGGCCGCCGGGTTGTTGGATCGTATCCTGCACAACAGTGACACCAGCGGAATCGACAGTCTCAAATGGATGGATGCCGCGTCGGTCGCCGATCTGGTCGCCAACGAACACCCGCAGATCATCGCCACCATCATGGTACATCTGGAACCGGATCAAGCATCCGGGGTGCTGGGCAAACTGCCGGAACGTGTGCGCAACGACGTCCTGCTGCGTATTGCCACGCTGGACAGTGTACAGCCGGCAGCTCTGCACGAATTAAACGACGTACTCACCAAACTACTGTCGGGAAACGCCATTGGCAAAAAGAGCATTCGCGGCGGGGTGAAAACCGCCGCCGAGATTCTCAATTATCTGGGTAGCACGCAGGAAGCCGTACTGGAATCGGTACGCACCCACGATGCCGAATTGGCGCAGAAGATCACCGATGAGATGTTCGTGTTCGAGGATATTCTCGAAGTCGACGATCGGGGCATTCAACTGGTATTACGCGAAGTTCAGTCCGAATCGCTCATCGTCGCGCTCAAAGGCGCCAGCGAAGAATTGCGCGAAAAAGTATTCAAAAACATGTCGCAGCGCGCCGCCGAAATGTTGCGCGAAGATCTGGAATCCAAGGGTCCGGTCAAACTCAGCGAAGTGGAATCGGAACAGAAAGAGATCCTCAAGGTGGTAAGACGCTTGGCAGACGAAGGCCAGATTGTGTTGGGCGGCAAAGGAGAGGAAGCCTATGTCTGATGCACCCACAAGTGTATTGGGAGCGGAACGGGAAGCCAATGTGATTGCCTCCGGCGATCCAAATGAATTCGACAGCAACCCGGGCAAACTCACCGCATGGCAACGCTGGGAATTACCCGCGTTCGAAGCAAATCGTGAGCTTGCCCGCGAGGTTGGGCTGCCAACCGCAGCCGAGATCGAGCAAATGCACCAACAAGCTCGTGAAGAAGGCTATCAGGCGGGATTAATTGAAGGCCGGCAACACGGACACCAGGAAAGTTTGCAATCGGCAGAGCAACAAAACCGGCGTTTATCTGCCCTGATTACCCTGCTCGAACAACAAGTGGACGAACAAGTTGCGCGTGAATTGATGGGATTGTCACTGGACATCGCCCGGCAGGTGATCCAGCAATCGCTGAAAGTACAGCCCGACCTCTTGTTGGGTATGGTGCGTGAGGCCATCGGCAGCCTGCCGGTTTTCAACCAAGCCGCACATCTGATTTTGAATCCGGCGGATGCGGCACTGGTACGCGAGCGGATTGGAGAGCAACTTTCCCACTCGGGGTGGAAGCTCTTGGAGGATGCCCGGATGGAACAAGGCGGCGCGCGCCTGGAGACGGCGAACAGCCAGATTGATGCCTCGCTCGAAGCACGATGGAAACGCGTCACTGCCGCGATGGGGCAGGAAAATTCATGGTTGGTACAAGAATGAAAAACGATTTGC
>CXWL01017659.1_pt1 | contig 97638 bp, 77 predicted proteins | sample 590931 | NCBI WGS metagenome assembly CXWL01 (sample SAMEA3498368, study PRJEB10139) | groundwater metagenome | biome: water well; material: biofilm material | place: Germany | collected 2015-04-27 | reverse complement strand
AGCGGAGAGGGCTTGATTCGTAGGCCGCACTGTACTATGTTTGGGGCAATAGAAATCCCTTACGATGAAAGATGTAGATATGACCACTACCCTGACCAAAATAACACCGTCCCCAACCTGGGATTTGGATTCGATATTCCCAGGCGGGAGCCGATCCGAGGCCTTCAAACATTTCCGCGAAAAACTCCGCGCCGATCTCGAAACCGCCGCCGTAAGCATAGGCGCTCTTCCCACCACACTCGACGATAAGACACAGGTGCAATGGCAACATTTTATCCTGACAATGCAGGATTTGCTTGAGCGGATCGATTTGGTCAAATCGTTTGCCGGGTGTTTGGCCGCCGCCAATGTCGCCGACAGCATGGCGCAGGTTATTCTTGGCGAGGGAGACCTCTATCTTGCCGAGTGGGAAAAACTCAAAGCAACATTCGAGCCACTCGCGCTCAAACAGTCCAACACTGAGTGGGAGAAACTGGTAAGTTCGCCGGAGCTTGCGGGAGTTCGTTTCTTCCTTGATGAACTCCGCTTTTTGGCCAAGATGAAAATGCCGCCGGCGCTCGAAACTCTGGCGCTGGATTTGGCGGTCGACGGATACCATGCCTGGGGACGTCTGTACGACAAAACAGCCGGGGACATTCGGGCTGATTTTGAGGAAAACGGGCTGACCAGTTCGGTGTCGCTCGGCCAACTTGCGACCAAAATGTCCGACCGAAACCGCGCGGTGCGTCAACAGGCGTTTGAAAAAATGACTCAGGCGTGGACCTCCCGCGAGGAGCAAACCGCCAAAATGCTCAACTCTATTGCCGGATTTCGACTGGCTCTGTACAAACAGAGGGGGTGGGAGTCTCCCCTGTACGAGCCGTTGGCGCTGGCGCGAATGAAACCGGAATCGCTCGACGCTATGTGGGGAGCGGTCGAAAGTCAGATCGCTAAACTGACGCCGTATATCGAAGCCAAAAAGAAACTGCTGGGAATAGACAAATTCACTTGGTACGATGAATTCGCCCCCTGCGGGGCATCAGAGAAAATATATTCGTACGACGAGGCGGCTACGTTTATCGTTGAAAATACGAAATCGTTTTCGACTCATCTCGCCGGTTTCTGCAAGATGGCGGTTGAGAAACGCTGGATTGAGGCCGAGGATCGCCCCGGCAAAGCTGGCGGCGGGTTCTGCACCGGCATGGGGCCGTTCAAACAGTCGCGTATTTTCATGACCTACGCCGGATCGTATGAAAATCTCAGCACGCTCGCTCATGAGCTTGGCCACGCTTATCATTCGTTTGTGCTAAATCACTCGCCATTTTTTGCGTCAATTTATCCGATGACACTCGCCGAAACCGCCTCGATTTTCACCGAATCGCTGGTAACCGATGCCGCGCTGTCGTCGGCCACCGATACGGATGAACGGCTAATGTTGCTCGATCAGAAACTCCAGAGCGCGTATGTGCTCTTCTGCAATATCTATTCACGATACCTTTTCGAATCCTCGTTTTATGCCGAGCGAAAAAAGGGAATTGTCGAGGCGGCGCGGCTCAGAGAGTTGATGATAATCGCCCAGAAACGCGCGTTTGGTGGACTTCTCGATGAGAGCGGGCATCATCCGTTGTTCTGGTGCTCCAAACTGCACTTCTACGCGACCGAGGCGCCGTTCTACAATTTCCCGTACACCTTTGGATTTTTGTTTGCGCAGGGTGTGTACGCGCAAGCCAAACAGGAGGGCGCGGCATTCGCCGATCGATATCGCGCGTTGTTAGCGGACACCGGAAGCATGACGAGCGAAGCGGTAGCAAAAAAACATCTCGGTATCGATCTGACAAAGACAGATTTTTGGTCGAGCGCGGTCAATCTGGCTCTGGCCGATGTGAACAAGTTTGTCAATTTGGTTGGATAGACTTGTTTCGCTCCGCGGCATCAGGTGCCCCCACCCGACACAAATCATTGCCCACGTGGTGTCGGGTGCCCTCACCCGACACAGGGAAAAAACGGTCAGGTGGGGGCACCTGACCGCACGGAAGTAGTGGCATCAGGTGCCCCCACCTGTTTTGTGGCGTCAGGTGCCCCCACCTGACGCCTTTTTTTGTGCGTGGCACACGCCCTCGGCTGTGCCACAGGACTTCGCAGGCTCAGGGTGAAGTGACTCCTCGCAACGACAGAGAGAGGCCTTTCTCCACTCAGGGCGGCACCCGTCAACGCATTGACGTTTGGCGCGCATGCGGTATCTTATGGTATGAGGATACGAGCAGAGATGCGTTATCTCCACATTTGTACCACCCTGATTGTTCTGTGTTTGTTCAGCCAATCCGTGAAGGGCCAGTACACCCGCGAAGTAGCGCCGTTTCCAGTAATTGACAACAGGGGAAGCGTGCCGTTTCCGTTTTTAGGAGGGATCAATTTCCCGAAACCGCTGTTGGTTGATTTCGATCACGACACAAGGGTCGATCTGTTCGTCGCCGACTCGTGGGGGAAACTTGCGTATTTTCGCAATATCGGGTCGACCGCCCAGCCGTCATGGAGTCCGATCACCGATCGTTTCGGCAGAATCGACATCGGTACATGGTTCACACTGTGCGACATAGATAACGACACCGATTTCGATTTGTTCTGCGATAATCGCTTCGGTGGTGTGACATTCTGGAAGAATCAATCGATCGGTCAAACAATAGATTTTGCGCGGATCGATACCGCCTACGGCGATTCGTCGCTCGGCGGGTTTCAAACCGGGATTAACAATACCTGCGCCTTTGCGGATATTGATTCCGACGGTGATCCGGATTTCTTTTTCGGCGGGGTTGGCGGAAATCTGGTGTTGTACCGAAATATCGGGACCGCTGTTTCAGCGAAGTTTATATTGGAGTCTGAGCTGTATGATTCGGTGTTCGCTTTCCCTCAGGGGTTGGCGCCACGCACGAACAATCCAAACCACGGCTTTTCGGCAATAACGTATGCCGACATCGACACCGACGGCGATCAGGACCTTTTTTTCGGCGACATTTACAATCTCAACATATACCTGTTTTCAAATCTTGGCACTCCCTTGCTCTCTAATCTCACATGGACAACACAGAACTATTTGGCGACGCCGACTGCCGGGTTCAATCATCCGACATTTTCCGATCTCAATGGCGACGGCACGCTTGATATGGTTGTAGGGGTGGCACAGAGGGAGGATCAGTACAATCTTCGCTATTACACCAACACGGGCACGCCGCAGGTAGCCGCGTTTGCTTTAACCGACTCGGCTATCATTCACACCCTTGATTTCGGATCCTCACCCATTCCCGCTACTGGTGATTTGGACGGTGACGGTGATATGGATTTGCTGGTGGGAGCCGAGAGCGGGACGATGAATTATTTACAAAACACCCGAAATATATTTACGCCCTCATTTGTACTGCGAACTGAGCGGTTTGCCGGTATCAACGCGGGATATTTTACCGCTCCGGCACTTTGTGATCTTGATGCCGACGGGGATTTGGATTTATTGATTGGTAATCTTTCTGGTCAGATTGAGTACTGGCGAAATGTGGGGAATAAATTGCGATTTGTGCCGCAACTGGTGACGAACAAATTGGCGAACATCAAAGTCGACCAGATTGCTATTCCCTGTCCAGTCGATTTGAACGGCGATGCTCTGATTGATTTGGTGGTGGGAGAGTGGGATTTCAACGGCGCCGCCAATCTTCGGCTGTATCAGAACACGGGATCGGCAAGTAGCCCGGTGTTTACACTCGTGACGCCAATGCTTCTCGATAGCGCCGGACGGGATATCACTATTCCGCGCGCGGTCGATTGGGATCGTGACGGGAAAACTGATCTGATATTAGGGAGCCGGCTTCCCTCTGCGGTCTGGTATCGCAATCTTTCTGCAACAGGACAATTTCCGGATTCACTCACGCTTGTCGCGCAGGTGGACACAATTCCCGGCCACACCGACGGCGCGCGACTGGCCTTTGCCTTTGCCGATTTTGACGGCGATGGCGACACCGATTATTTCACCGGCGAGGACGACGGCGGACTGAATTATTACCGCCACATCGGCAGTTGTTGTGTGGGAATGCGGGGGAATATAGATCAGGATCCGGATAATACGGTCAATGCTGTCGATTTACTGACGCTTATTGACCACCTTTTTCTTAGTCGTCAACCGCTCAATTGCCCGCTGGCCTCAAATGTGGATGCGTCGTCAGATGGAGGTATAGACATTTCCGACGTTACGTGGTTGATTGCGCATCTGTATATTGATCTTCAGCCGCTCCCGAGTTGTCCGTGAGAGTAGATGGCGAAACCACCCTTCGAATGACTCAGAACTTCGCAACGGAATTTGCGACCTGCGATTTGTGCCTATTTCCTTATCGCCAACGGGCTTGACTTTGGCTCGACTAATCGGGTATCTTTTGACGATTGACTATCCTCAAACTACAAGGACTTTTGAGTATGAAAAAATTATTCGCAGTTGTAACGCTTATTTGCATCTCGCTTGTAGCGACCGGATGCGGCAAGAGCGAATCATCGGGTGAGGCCACCGAAATACTGGTCGGCGAGTATTCTTCGCTCACCGGCACGACCGCGACTTTCGGTACCTCGACTCATCGTGGCATCCTCATGGCAGTGGACGAAACCAACGCCGGAGCCGGCGTGCTTGGTAAGAAGATCAAATTGATCACCGAGGACACTCAGTCAAAACCCGAAGAAGCGGCTCTCGCAGTTCAGAAACTGATTACCCGGGATAATGTCATTTCGATTATCGGAGAAGTCGCGTCGTCACGAAGTCTGGCCGCCGCGCCTATTTGTCAGGAACGAAAAGTGCCGATGGTCTCCCCCGGCTCGACCAATCCCGAAGTTACGAAGAAGGGCGATTACATTTTTCGCGTCTGTTACATCGATCCGTTTCAGGGCGAGGTGCTCGCGAAGTTTGCTTTCAATTCACTTGGTCTGCGAAAAGTTGCTATTCTCAAAGATGTGAAGAACGACTACTCGGTCGGGTTGGCGCAGTTTTTCTATGACACATTCACCAAACTTGGCGGTGAGATAATCGGCGAACAGGCGTACAGCGAAGGGGACAATGATTTTAAGGCGCAGTTGACAGGGCTCAAGGCGATGAATCCCGAAGGGATATTTGTGCCGGGGTACTATACTGAGTCGGCGCTGATAGTCAAACAGGCGCGCGAGTTGAACATGCCGATACCGTTTTTTGGTGGCGACGGCTGGGATTCGGATCGGCTGATCGAAATCGGCGGCGAAGCGATGAACGGAACCTATTTCACCAATCATTATTCGGCTGACGATACCTCCGCGCTGGTGCAGAAATTTGTCGCCAAGTATCGCAGTTTATATGACAACCAGACGCCCGACGCAATGGCGGCTCTCGGCTATGATGCCGCGATGATTTTGTTCGACGCCATGAAGCGGGCCGGATCGACCGATAAGGCAAAAATCCGCGATATGCTGGCGACGACTGTTAATTTCCCCGGTGTCGCGGGGTTGACTACGATCGACGCCGAGCGGAACGCCCGCAAGTCGGCGGTAATACTTGCCATCGAAAACAACAAACTGATTTTCAGAGAAACGGTTCAACCCTGAAAGATTCCAGCAGTTTAGATAGAAAGCCCAGCGATGAATTCTCGTTGGGCTTTTTCACGCCAGATCATATCTTTGTCGCCTGACCATGAGCGAGTTTATCCAACAAGTCATCAACGGTGTGTCTCTCGGGGCAATTTACGCCCTGATCGCGCTCGGATATACGATGGTCTATGGAATACTTCGGTTTATTAATTTCGCGCATTCCGACGTATTCATGGTTGGGGCGTTTGTCGCCTATTATGTGGCGCCGATTGTCATTCCCTGGACCGGCGGAAATTTGGCAATTGCCGGCCCGCTTGTCTTGTTGATCGCAATGGCAACCTGCGCCCTACTGGGAGTTACAATTGAAAAGCTGGCCTACCGGCCGCTTCGCCCCCGCTCGAAACTTACCGTTCTCATCACTGCTATCGGCGTCTCGTTGTTTCTCGAATTCGGAGGTCAACTGGTATTCGGGCCGGACCCGAAGAGATTCCCCGATATGATTCCCTCAACCAGCGTTTTTGAGGGAGGCGGAATCGAAATCAATTCGAATACCGTGGTTGTAATAGTTACCGCCATTGTTCTCATGCTGTTGCTCCGGTTTATCGTCTTCAAGACCAAGATGGGAACCGCCATGCGCGCGGTATCTTATAATATGCCGGCGGCGAGTCTCATGGGTATCAATATAGATACGGTGGTGTCGTTCACTTTTATACTCGGATCAAGCTTGGCGGCGGCGGCGGCGGTGTTGTATGGATCGATTTACTCCAAGGTCGATCCGCTTATGGGAGTATATCCCGGACTCAAGGCGTTTGTCGCGGCGGTACTCGGAGGAATCGGCAATCTGGCAGGTGCCGCGCTCGGCGGACTTATTATCGGGCTGACCGAAACGATGGTGACCGGATATATTTCGCCAATTTATCGGGACGCTATCGCGTTTTCGATTCTCATTTTGATCTTGCTGTTCCGACCATCGGGTCTATTAGGTAAGCGGGAGTCGGAAAAAATATGACCCAACTTTGGCAGGATCATCGACCCAAAATGCTTCTGGCTGTGACGCTGGCCGTCTGCTTTATCANNGATCATCGACCCAAAATGCTTCTGGCTGTGACGCTGGCTGTATGCTTGGTCATTTCGATGTTCGCCGACCAGATGAACCCGTACTACTACACGATTATCATTTTTATCGGCGTCAATGTCGTGCTCGCGGTGAGCTTGAATCTTATCAACGGTTTCGCCGGACAGTTCTCGCTTGGCCACGCCGGGTTCATGGCTATCGGCGGGTACACTTCTGCCTACCTGACATTTTTATTCAAGGTGGAACCGGGTACGATGTCGGGGAATCTTTTGTTTTTGGTCGCCCTGCTGATCGCAGGGTTGGTCGCGGCGGTGTTCGGCATTTTGGTCGGAATACCAAGTCTGCGGCTCAAAGGTGACTACTTGGCCATTGTCACGTTGGGTTTTGGCGAAATCATTCGGGTGATTATTCAAAGCATGGATTTTCTCGGAGGGGCGCGTGGATTTACGAGTATTCCCAAGATGACCAATTTCGCATGGGTTTTCTGTCTTGCGGCAGTGTTGATTTTCATGATTACCAATCTGATGCGCTCGACCTACGGCAAGGGCTTTATGGCGGTAGCCGATGACGAAATTTCCGCCGAGGCGATGGGAATCAATTCCACCTACTACAAAGTTGTCGCTTTTGTGACCGGAGCTTTTTTTGCAGGTGTGGCCGGAGGACTCTACGCGCATTTTGTAACCTATATCAACCCCTCACAGTTTGGGTTCGTGAAGTCAATCGAATTGGTGGTTATGGTCATTCTCGGCGGCATGGGTAATACGGTGGGTGTCATTATGGCGGCGGCGCTATTGACGATTCTCCCCGAAGCGTTGCGACCGATCGCACAATATCGCATGGTCATTTATTCGCTGGCTCTGGTAGTAATTATGATAACCCGACCGCAGGGGTTGTTTGGTCATGGTCTCTGGTTCAAAAATTTCTGCCGGCGCTTCGCCGGAACTACTAAAACGGCAGGGTTGTGATCATGAGTTCAAACATCCTGTCGCTCCAAACCTGCACTATGCGTTTCGGCGGATTGACCGCTGTCTCAGGGCTACAGGTGGACATCCCCTCCGATGGCTTATGCGGATTGATTGGCCCCAACGGAGCGGGGAAGACAACCGTGTTCAATATGATCACCGGTTTTTATCGTCCCACTGAGGGGGATATTACGTTCGACGGTCAGAGCATTGTTGGTTTGAAGCCGTTTGAAATCTCCAAACGAGGAATTGCCAGAACATTCCAAAATATCCGGCTGTGCCCTTCGCTGACTGTATTTGAAAGCGCGCAGGTGGCTCAGGCAAAAGTTATTGATTACGGTTTTATTCACGCGGCCGGAGATTTGCGCAAGTGCCGAATTCGCGAACGAAGTGTCCGCAAGACGATCATCGAGACGCTTGAGATTTTCGGTCTCACCGACGTAATGGACGAACCATCGACTTCGCTTCCCTACGGAGACCAACGTCGGCTCGAAATTGTCCGCGCGCTCGCGACTCAACCCCGCTTGTTGTTGTTGGATGAACCGGCGGCAGGGATGAACCCTTCGGAAAAAGTCGAGCTGATGGAGCTTATTAAATCGATCCGTCAGCGGTTCAATATCGCCATTCTGATGATCGAGCACGATATGAGGGTGATCATGGGGGTTTGCGAAAGAATTTCGGTGATTGATTACGGCGTGAAAATCGCCGAAGGTACCCCCGAAGAAATCCAGCGCCACCCCAAAGTGATCGAGGCGTATCTTGGGGAGCAGGTGGAATAATGCTTGAAATCAGCAACCTGAAAGTCAAGTATGGCGCGATAGCCGCGCTCAAGGGAATTACAATTCATGTTGAAGCAGGCAAGATCGTAACATTGCTTGGCGCGAATGGCGCAGGGAAAAGCACGACCCTCCGGGCTGTTTCAGGTCTGGCGAAAAATTGCGGGGGCTCGATACGGCTTTGGGGGGATGAGATCGGAAATATCGCGCCGCATAAGATTGTGGCGGCGGGAGTTTCACAGTCGCCTGAAGGACGAATGATTTTTGCAAATCTCTCAGTTAGAGAGAATCTTGCGATGGGGGCATATCTACGCAAAGACCGCCATGCCTTTCAGGAAGACTTCGAATACATTTTTACACTTTTCCCCCGACTGAAAGAGCGTCTCGACCAACCGGGCGGCACACTTTCAGGGGGGGAACAGCAAATGCTGGCGATCGGGCGGGCGCTGATGGCTCGTCCAAAACTGTTGTTGCTGGATGAACCATCGCTTGGTATCGGGCCGATTTTGGTCAAGGCGATTTTTGAGACCATTGTTGAAATCAACAAAGAGCGCGGGCTTACCATTTTGCTGGTTGAACAGAATGCCCATATGGCGTTGAAAGTCGCCCACTATGCATACGTCTTGGAGACCGGGCTTATCACGTTGCACGGCCCGGCCGACGAAATCGCCCGCCACGAGCAGGTGCGCAAGGCGTACCTGGGCGAAAACTGATTTGGAATTCGGGCAGACGAGGACGCCTGCCGCGCACATAAAGACTACTTTTTCAACACTCACCACTTTCTCTCGCAGGCAAGCTCCATTATATTGTCCCCTGAGTTTGGGGAGTTTTAAAAGCCCCAATATAGTCATTGCGAGCGAAGCGAAGCAATCACTCCTCAATCTTACTTAAGCAAGATCAGAAGGAGAGATTGCTTCGGACACCCCGCCAAGGCGGGAGTGACACTCGCAATGACGTAAATGCTGACTTTTACAACACTCTTTTTTGATAAGGCGGATGAGCGTTTCTGTTGCACAAACGGCCGATAGGATCCGCCAACCGATCTGGAGGAATACGTGTCTGATATGTTACCGAATGGCGCCAAGCGGTTCGACCGCGCTAACGCTATAATTGCTACTTTTGTCTTTCTGTTCGCGTGGATTGTCTACGCGATGACAGTCCAGCGCACAATCTCGTTTTGGGACTGCGGCGAGTTCGCCGCCTGTGCAAATATATTAGGCATACCTCACCAGCCGGGGTATCCACTGCTCGTATTGTTCGGGCGGGTATTTTCGATGATACCGACAGTCGACGACATCGCCTGGCGGATGAACTTTTTTTCCGTTACCACCACCGCCCTCGGTGCAATGTTCGCCTATTTATCGGCAGTGCGGTTGATTCGGACATTTGTTGCTCCATCCAATGAAGTTCTCTCCCGCTATATGACCTATCTGGGCGGGTTGGTTGGCGCCTTTTTAGTGGCTTTTGGCGATAGCAACTGGGGCAACGCAGTCGAATTCGAGACCGGCGGCGCGCTTGGCGGCATGGCGATGATTTTGTTCTGGCTGACGCTCCGGTTTATCGAACATCGCGGCACCGAGAAGGGGACGCATGCGATGCTTTTGACGCTATATCTGGCGGTGCTGAGTTTGGGCTTTCACCAAATGCCATTCTTGGTTGTGCCGTTCGCGGCGATTGTGTTTATGTTCAACAGCGACGCAACCGCGCGTGACTATTCGATTTTCTGCGGGTTTGCTGTTTTTGAACTTCTGTTGATCCTGCTTTTTTCTCAGGTCCCCAACGGTTCGGCGCTTTTCGCGCTTGTCTCAGTGATTCTTGGGGCGGTTGTCGCGTGGATGTTACGGGCTAAGCTCAACTGGGCGGTGGTAATTGCTATCGGGTCGGTCTGTACGATCATGGTCAGTTATCGATGGTACATGTACGCGGTGCCGGTAACGCTCGCAGTGGTATTGTTGATTACCTGGCTAAGCCGACAAATGAAACTTCATTTTGACTGGAAAATCGCGCTGGCAATCATTTTGGTAGCGTTCATCGGGTTTTCTGTTAATGGGTACCTGCCGGTTCGTTCTACTCAGAATCCGCGGATCGATATGGGTAATCCGGATCGCGATTTCAACACGCTCGCTAATTTTTTGGATCGCAAACAGTATGGCAATCAATCGATGGTTGACCGGATGTTCGCGAGACGCGGCGCGCTCGAAAATCAATTCGGCCGTCACGCCCATATGGGATTCTGGGGGTTTTTTGAAATGCAGTACGCCAATGGCGGCTGGAGTTTCTTGCCGTTCTTTGCGCTGGGGATTTTCGGAGTATGGAAGTTGGCAAAAAGTCGGGCTGAGATTGGGCTTCCATTCGTTTTTCTCCTGTTGTTGTCCTCGGTGGGTTTGGTTTTGTACATGAATTTCGCCGATGGAACCAGATACAGTTTCAACACCGGCGACGCCTATCTTGAGGTCCGTGATCGCGACTATTTTTTCCAGCTTGCGTATATGTTTTTCGGCATAGCGATAGGTGTCGGAGTTGCCGCTCTGGCCAAGACAGTACAAATAACGCTGACCGCCAAACAATCACCGCTGACCCGACCGCTTGTGCTTGCTTGTGGAATTATGCTATTGCTTCCTGCGGTTACATTCCCGCGAAATTATTATCACAATGATCGATCGCAAAATCGCATTGCCTACAATTACGGATACAACACGCTCATGAGTTGTGAGAAGGACGCTATCCTGTTCACCTCAGGCGACAACGATACCTATCCGCTGTGGGCGTTGCAGGAAGTGTTCGATTTTCGCAAAGATGTGCGGGTCGTCAACCTGTCGCTGTTGGGAGCTGATTGGTACGTTTGGCAGAGGAAAAACCAACACGGTGTCCCGATTCCGTTGACTAAAGATCAGATTCTGATTCAGGAGAACTATATGGGCGACCGGACGGAGACACGTCCTGCCAAAATGTTTAACGACCGGGCGCGTGGACGGCAGGCGTTCTTGATGCCCTCAGTGGAAGGAAACCGCGTTCTCACAGTCCCGCAAATGATGGTAGATGAGATTGCGCTTGAAAATCGATGGCGTGTGCCGCTCTACTTTACCGCACCGCCATATGGAGATTCGCCGCTGAAACTTCGTGAGCGGGCGGTGGCGGTTGGATTGGGGTATCGACTGGAGCGCGACCCTGTGTCAACGGGACTCGATGTTGAAAAATCTTACGAATTGTTCTTAAAGACATTTAAGCACGACGGATATTCCGATTCGCGTGTGTATCGTGACGAGAATGCAACTAACACAGTAGTGACATATGGATATAACGCCAGCAATTTGTTCGACGAACTGCTTCGCAAGAACGATACAACTCGCGCTCTTGAACTGGCGGAGTTGATCGACGCCAAGTATCCTGAGTACTGGCAATTGCCTTTGCAGGAAGCTCCGTTACATGATCGTCGTGGCGATTCCGCTCGCGCCGAACTGATACTGACTCGACTTCGTGATACGCTCCGGGCATTTCACGAAGCAAGCCCAACTAATCTGACATTTGAAATTGACTACGGTATGGTGCTTGCTGAGATTGGCCGCCGCCACAAAGACCCCAAGATGGTGCAGGACGGGCTTGATTATATGTGGCGCGGTTTTGATGGCAACCAGAACAGCGCGCTGGCATTTCGAAAGTTGGTGCAGACGCTCGGCCAGAATAATAGAATGGGCGAGGCCCGCAAGGCGGCGGAGAAATTTGCCAAGTACAAGATCAATCAGAGCGACGGATTGGTCCAGCGGCTACTGGGGATTTCGCCGCCGACTGGACCGATCATGCCCGACCAATGAGAATTCATGAGCGAGTTCATTGAAAACGAATTCAAGATCGGAGTAAGAAGATGACGATTGAATACGCAGTTCGAGTGATGGCCGGAACGATGGTGCTGATATCAGTGCTGTTGACTTGGCTGGTTTCGCCGTGGTGGCTTCTGTTGGGAGCGTTTGTGGGAGTCAATCTGATTCAGTCGGCTTTCACCGGGTTTTGTCCCGCCGCTATTATCTTAGGAAAGTGCTTTTTCAAAGACAAGCGTTGCTGATTAACAGACTCACTTAATGTGACAACTGCTCAAGCCGCGTTTTTCCAGATACTGCTGGTGATATTCTTCGGCTGGCCAAAACTCGACCGTCGGAACGATCTGGGTGGCGATTGGTCGGATGAACCTTTTGCTTTGATCAAGTTTTCTTTTTGATTCCTCTGCCAATTTCTGCTGTTCGGATGAATGATAGAAAATGGCGGTGCGATATTGCGTACCGTGGTCCGGTCCCTGACGGTTTACCTGAGTCGGGTCGTGGTTTTCCCAGAATACTTTCAGCAATTCAGCATAACTGAGGATATTCGGGTCAAATGTAATTTCGACCGCCTCGGCGTGTCCGGTGGTATCGGTGCAGACTTGTTTATATGCAGGGTTACTTACTGATCCGCCGATATATCCGACCTGCGTTGACAGGACACCTTTCAATTGGCGGAAAGTGGCTTCTACTCCCCAGAAACATCCGGCGGCAAAAGTGGCTTTTTCGGACATGTGTGTTTCCTCTTTTATTATTGTACCGGCCTTCGTGATCGATTTGGAGCCGTCGGCAAATACAATTGATCCAATGAACAAACCGGTTGAGAGAATCATATATATGGCAAGACGTGATTGTCTGAACATTGTGATTACTCCTTGCCTGCTATAACATCATTCAGGTCAATTTGTTCAACCGGTTGGTAGTTATCGGAACAATATTTCAGCTTAATGCATAGCGGTTTTATCAATGGAAATCATTTGGTGGTTCGGCCATGCGTATGTCTCCGGAATCATGTCGAATGCCTGTTTGGACGAATCGGACGCAAAGACATACACGCGGTCAAGAAGCGCTGACATAGGTGAACTCTGATTGGGTTGAAAACGTACAAGTGTCACTGGGTCGGTAAGAATTCCGCAGTACAGTGTAATATCGTCGCGAAATTTCTGTATAGCGGCGCTGTCACAAAAGAAGTAAGATTCATACCCCACTGAAACACGATAGGCGGAATTGATGACGGCTGACCTTTTCGGTTCCACAGCGCACGAAAGGTGCACTCCCAGATCAGTGAGAAATATTTCGGGGTCTTGCACGAAGACCTTCTGACAGGGGCTTCAACAGAAGCCAATCGGTTTGCCGTTGACAAACAAGGCCGGGAGGCGAAGGTTGAGCGGAACCTTACGTACCGGACATTTGTCATTGAGGGAGATCGCGCCGCCGGTGAGTTTCAGGTGGGGGAATGGATTGCGCGAGGTATCTCGTTTAAGCGACTCGTTGGATCCGTCGGCGTCAACATACGTAACCGGAATGTTGTCTTGCGTGCTGACAGAAACGGTCTTGCGGCATTGCCAGCCAAACACCGCACATACACACAATCCGAGTAATAGCCACACCCGAGTGAATTTAGTAGTCACAGTAAAATCTCCATGAATAAAGGGTTTGTTGGAAAAGCCCAACATGACGTCATTGCGAGTGTCACTCCTTCGGGTGTCCGAAGCGATCTCCTCTTCTACCTTGAATTAAAGGAGAGGAGTGATTGTTTCGCTTCGCTCGCAATGACGTATACATGGCTTATCACCACTCCCATAACGGATTGGTTTTGTCTACTATTGGTTTTGTCTATTATAGTTGGCGAAGCGGCCAGAGTTCCCGCCGAAATTGGAAGTAACGCGCTACTCGTAAGTTCGATTTTCTTTAAGCTTAGGCACTATCAGTTATATCTGGGTGATCACTGAGGGGCAGAGACTCAAGGGCGAACAACTTTATGTGCTCGGTTCCGCCCGCTACCCTACAACACTCGCCAGCGGTAACTTGACGTAATGCAATACGTAACAACATATTACGTCGTCTTTACGTTCAATCAGTCGCCGCTTGAGAAAAATTTCTCAATTTCCGCTTGACCCGGTCGACAATATATATAGATTATCGGACACAAGACTCTTAAATCGGGAATATGCATGTTGTTTTCTAAAAGTTGTGCCTATGCGATCCGCGCTTCGCTTCTTGTAACTCTCAAGGAAATGGAAGATAGTCGCAAGTTTATCCCTATTCGCGAACTGTCCGACGAGCTTAATTTGTCATTTCACTTTCTTACGAAGATTATGCAGACGCTTACTGAGTCCCGCATCATGGAATCGCTGCGAGGTCCAAACGGCGGTATCGGTTTGGCTCGACCAGCAAAAGAAATCGCGCTCATTGATATTGTCGCGGCAGTCGATGGCTTGGCGCTCTTCTCAGATTGCGCTTTGGGGCTTCCGGGTTGCGGCGAATCGACTCCCTGCCCGCTTCACGAGAGTTGGTCTAAGCGCCGCGATGACTTGCGAAAAATGCTTTCCCAGACCAGTCTTGCCATGCTTGCCAAAGATCTGCACGAGAATAACCTCAGAAAATGATTATTATGATGTCAGATAAAACAACGCCATATTTCAGATACCGGACGATTGCGTCTGCCCTTATGCGGACTGCAAACGAAGAACTATACGAAAATCAAAACACATCACACATAAAGGAATCACTGGTATGAAGTCATCACTAGTATCGAGCATTGTAGTGTCCCTGCTGGCTGTCTTGGTAATTGGAACGGCGCTTGTTGGTTGCGGTTCCACACCGGAGACACAGCAGGAACGGGAAGCTCGTTGGGTCGCCGGCAATCTCACCGAATTTGAAACCGAAAATGGTATTGGCCCGATAACCGAAACTGTACAGATTGCCCCGGTTGACGCCGCACTCGCCGAACAAGGCAAGGCGATCTTTGTGCAAAAGTGTGCCACCTGCCATTATTTGGACATGCGCAAAACCGGCCCACCGTTGCGGGATATAACGAAGCGTCGCACGGCCGCGTATGTTCTCAATCAGATTCAGAACGCGGAGATGATGGGGAAACTGCATCCGGATGGGAAAAAGATGGTCGCGCAGTACGCGCAATATATGACCATTCAGGGGATCACCCCTGACAATGCCCGCCAGTTGCTCGAGTTCCTGCGGTCCGAAGTGGACAAACCCGCTCTTCCCGCAGAGCAACAGCCGGGATTTGGCACGCCGCCGCCGCCGCCCGATACGACACTCAAAAAATAGAATAGTTAAAGACTGGTGTTTTATTCCCACTTGAAAGGATACAGGAAGGAAAAAGCGATGAGGAGAATGAAAATGAAACACGTTGCAATCACCCTTGGCGTTCTGGCCGGGTTAGCGCTGGCCGTTGGATGCAATGTCAAAAAAGAAGAGGTCGGTGGATTCGGTGATGCCGCCTCAAAGGTTTATGTAGCGCCCGGCAGTTATGATGAGTTCTACGCCTTCATGTCAGGTGGATTCAGCGGACAGGTGTCGGTGTATGGTTTGCCATCGGGAAGATTGTTCCGGGTTATTCCGGTTTTCAGTCAGGACCCGGAAAAAGGGTACGGGTATTCCGAAGAGAGCAAAGGGCTGTTTATGACTTCGCACGGCTTTGTGCCGTGGGACGATGCCCACCATCCGCAGTTGTCACGCACCGACGACTCGATCGACGGTCGCTGGCTGTTTATCAACGGCAACAACACGCCGCGGGTGGCTCGCATTGATCTGACAACCTTTGAAACCGATGAGATTATCGAAATACCGAACTCCGGCGGAAACCACGGTTCGCCGTTTATCACGCCGAGCACGGAATATGTGGTGGCCTCTACTCGTTTCAGCTTGCCGATTCCGCAGAGGGATGTTCCGATCAATACCTATAAGGAGAATTTCAAAGGAACGATCTCCTTTATTAAAGTCGACCCGACTTCCGGCCGCATGAATATCGCATTTCAACTGCTGGTGCCGGGGATTGATTACGATCTGTCTCGTGCCGGCAAAGGCCCGTCCTATGGTTGGTCGTTCTTCACATCGTACAATTCCGAACAGGCGAACACACAGTTAGAAGTCAACGCCTCGCAGAACGACAAAGACTATGTCGCGGCGGTTAACTGGAAGTTGGCTGAGCAGTTGGTGGCCGAGGGCAAAGGAAAGAAAATGCCCTGCAAGTATTATCACAACTATGTCGACGAAGGACAAGTTGCTCAGAGTGAGATAATTAACGAGGTAACTGTCCTCAATCCCACTGATCATCCCGGTATCATTTACTATCTGCCGACTCCCAAGTCTCCGCACGGATGCGATGTAGATCCGAGTGGTGAATATATTGTGGCTGGCGGCAAGCTGGCGGCCATGCTTCCTATTCACTCGTTTACCAAGTTTCAGCAGGCCGTCGCCAATAAGGATTTTATAGGCGATCTCGACGGAGTGCCGATTGTTAAATATGAATCGACAATTGCTGGTGAAGTACAAAATCCGGGTCTCGGCCCGCTCCACACCGAATTCGACGGCAAGGGATACGGATATACTTCGATGTTCCTTTCCTCGGAAATCGTCAAGTGGAAACTGGGAACATGGGAAGTCGTGGATCGTATTCCGACGTATTATTCCATCGGCCACCTCTTGATTCCCGGAGGCGATACCAAGAAGCCGTTTGGTAAATATGTTGTCGCGCTCAACAAGATCACCAAAGACCGGTATCTGCCGACCGGACCTGAGTTGACCCAGTCGGCCCAGCTGATCGATATCACCGGTGATAAGATGAAACTGTTGCTCGATTTCCCGACAATCGGCGAGCCACACTACGCGCAGGCATGTCCCTCGTATCTGCTCAAAGACAAATCGGTGAAGTGGTATCCGATCGAGAATAATAAGAATCCGTATGGTATTAAGTCTGAAGGCGAAGCCAGAGTTGTGCGCGACGGCAAGACGGTGCACATCTATATGTCTACCATTCGCACCCACTTTGCGCCGGACAATATCGAAGGCGTCAAAGCCGGCGACAAAGTGTATTTCCACGTTACCAACCTCGAACAAGACTGGGATGTCCCACACGGTTTTGCGATGACCGGAGCTAATAACTCAGAATTGCTTATCATGCCGGGTCAGACCAGATCATTGCTTTGGGAACCGAAAGAAGCGGGCGTGTATCCGTTCTATTGTTCCGACTTCTGTTCGGCTCTGCACCAGGAAATGTCGGGATATGTCCGCGTATCCCAATAGGACAATAGAGTCTAATGGCATTTGATGATTCCAAGAATACCGCTGTGAGAGAGGGGCGCTTGCTCCTCTCTCCGGCGGCACTTAACGTGAAAGAACAAGGCCGAATGAAACCGATCTCGCGTATTCTGATAGTGATAGCCGCTCTTGCTTTGTCTATCACGTATTACACGCCCCTTTGGAAAATTGAACTGGTAGCGCCGCAGTATCCGGAAGGTCTTGGATTTCAAATCTGGATCAACCAGATGCGGGGGGAACACCCCGGCGATTTGAACAAGATCAACAATCTGAATCACTATATCGGGATGAAAACTATCAATCCTGAATCAATCCCTGAACTTAAGATTATGCCCTGGATCATGCGAGCGGTAGTGGTTTTGGGGTTGGTTGCGGCGTTGTTTGGCAAACAAAAGTATCTCCTGATTTGGCTTATTTTCTTCATGGCGGTGGCAATGGCGGGATTTGTCGACTACTACCTGTGGGGATACGATTACGGACACAATCTGGATACCGCCAAGGCAATTATCAAAATCCCCGGCATGAGTTATCAGCCACCGTTGATCGGCAGTAAAAAACTGCTTAATTTCACGGCGATATCACTACCCGGGTCTGGCGGATGGACAGCCATAGGGTCGTTTATACTCGGCGCGCTGGTTTGGCTGTTTGAGTGGCGAAGAAAGAAAAGCACAGTACAAAATGTCTAAGCACACTCGCTCGTTGATCAGCATTATTTTGATTCTTACCTTTCAATTACTTTCCTGCAGTGATAAGGGTCCGACAGAAATCCACTATGGTCAGGATATGTGCGAACACTGCAAGATGACCATAGCCGACCAGAAATTCGGATCGGAGTTGGTTACAGCCAAAGGAAAAGTTTACAAATTTGATTCGATTGAGTGTCTCGCCGCCTATGACGTTACAAGCAAACTTGTGGCAGGAGACATTCACTCAATGTGGGTAACAGATTTCATCAAGCCCGGATCGTTTTTAAATATTGAGAGCGCCGCAATTATAGCATCCGAACGGCAAAAAAGCCCGATGGGAGTTGGCCTCTTGGCGGTTGCTTCGGCTGAACGTGCCACTCAGCTCATTACAGCAGTCGGTGGGAAAGTTCTTAGCTGGGAACAAGTGTGCAAGCTCGTTGCCGCCGATTGGCATCTATAAACCGGATGTTTCGACTTTTCAATATATTCTTCTGCGTAATTGCGATAGTGCTGTGGGGCAATTTTGCCAACGCTTCTATCATTGAAGTTCATTCGGCCGGACAGATACAAACTCTGACCGCGGCCATACTACTCGCCCACGACGGCGATACATTACGGGTCAGCGCCGGAACGTATCGTGAACACGATATTCGGGTCGATAAAGCAGTGACTATCGAAGGCAAAGATTTTCCTGTAATCGACGCAAGTGAAAAAGGACAAATATTCGAAATAGTCGCACCAGGGGTAACCATAAGTGGATTGCACTTCAAGGGGGTTCCGACAAGCTTCATCAGAGAGCACGCCGCTATTCGAATCAGTAACACGCACGATTGCAGTATCCTTGACAATCGATTTACCGGTAATTTCTTCGCAGTCTACATAGCAAAATCGCACCACTGCCGAATAGTCGGCAACCAAATTATCGGGAGTGCCACAGTAGTGACAGCGGCCGGCAACGGCGTTCACTTATGGAATTGCCACGATATCGCGATAGAAAACAATCTGGTGCGTGGACATCGCGACGGCATCTATCTGGAGTTTACCACCAGTAGCACGATCACGGGAAACCATTGTGAACAAAATCTTCGCTATGGGCTCCACTTCATGTATTCCGATAGTTGTCTTTACGAACACAACACTTTCATCCGTAACGCCGCGGGGGTGGCGGTCATGTACACCCATCATGTCGAGATGATCGATAACGATTTTCAGGATAGTTGGGGAAGCGCCTCATATGGACTGCTCTTGAAAGACATCAGATTTTGCCGGATTATTAATAACCGGTTCACGGGAAATTCCATTGGCATCCATGCCGAAGGATCGGATCATATCCATCTCGAACACAATCGATTCGTCGGCAACGGCTGGGCGATCAAGATTATGGCCAACTGTTTGAACTCCGATATCGTGAACAACGACTTCATCGACAATTCATTTCAGATAGCGACCAACAGCCGGCAGACCAACAGCAGTTTCAGCGGTAACTATTGGAGCGCCTATCGGGGGTTCGATCTTGATCGCGACGGTTTCGGAGATTTGCCCTTCAGGCCGGTTAGTCTTTTCTCTCTTCTGGTTGAATCCAACCCGCCGACACTGGTACTCTTGCGCTCTCTGTTGATTGGCGCGCTTGATCTGGCGGAACGAATTCTTCCGACGCTGACACCTGAAGCTCTGATCGACTCAAAACCACGCATGAGGCCACTCGGATGATAGAAATCTCAAAGGTTACCAAGCAGTTCGGCAAGTTTGTCGCGCTTCGCGATGTTTCTCTCTCGTTAGAGAGGGGAAGAGTGACAGGCATAATCGGACCAAACGGTTCGGGTAAGTCGACTCTGATTAAGAGCATTCTCGGATTGGTCACGCCGACTACCGGGACTATTACGGTAAACGGGTATTTGCTTGATGGATCAGCAGAGTATCGACAGTGGATTGGGTATATGCCACAGATCGCGCGTTTTCCGCAAGATCTGAAGGGTTATGAGATATTGGCAATGGTGAAACAGCTCCGCCCGAATATCCCGACTCTCGAAAAAGAACTAATCGATCTGTTTGGCCTTGAACATGAACTACCAAAACGAGTCCGGACGCTTTCCGGAGGGACCCGTCAAAAACTGAGCACCGTTGTCAGCTGTATGTACGATCCCGAATTGCTTATCTTTGATGAACCGACCGCTGGACTTGACCCATTGGCGAGTACCCGTCTCAAAGAGTACATTTTGTCGCTGAAAGCCAGAGAACGCACTGTCCTGATTACAACACACATCATGGGCGATCTCGAAGAACTCGCTGATGATGTCGTGCTTTTGCTCGAGGGCAAAGTGCGATTCGCCGGTAGTGTTCGCGATCTCAAGATGCAGACAAACGAACCACGACTCGAAGCCGCGGTTGCCAGGATCTTGGAACGGAGCGCGGCATGAAACATGTCTGGCAGATTGGCTTGTTCTCGATCCGCGACGTATCCCGCAATCGCTGGGGGCTGTTATACACGGCGTTTTTCGCTGCGGTCACGATTGGGCTTTTTCAATTTCAGGTGCACGGAGAAAAAGTCGCGATTAGTTTGATAGGTTTGTGTCTGGCGCTTATTCCGCTGGTCAGCATTTTATTCGGCACCATGTATTTTTACAATTCCCGCGAGTTTATCGAACTCATTCTTACTCAGCCAGTCGGTCGGAGGACTGTTTATCTCGGGATGTATTTTGGATTGGCATCCGCGCTGGTGATCGGGTTTGTGCTTGGTGTAGGTGTGCCCTTTGCCATCTTTGGATTGGGAGATTCGGAGCAACTGACTTCGCTGGCTCTGCTATTGGTGATTGGGTCTTTCCTAACGCTTATATTTTTGGCGTTGTCGTTTCTGCTGGCGGCGATGTTTGACGATCGCGGCAAGGGATTGGCTGGTTCGCTGGCGATTTGGTTGTTCACCGCCCTTTTGTATGATGGATTAGTTTTGTTGGCGGCGACTTCATTTTCAGAATATCCGCTCGAAACACCGCTGTTGATTTTGTCGCTGGCCAATCCGATTGACTTGGCGCGCGTGACGTTGCTGGTGCAATCCGATATGGCGGCGCTGATGGGATACACCGGCGCCGTATTCAATCGCTTTTTCGGAACATCGATGGGCTTGAGCGTGGCCTTTGCGTCGCTTCTGCTATGGACCGCCACCCCGCTGGTTTTTGGACTCTGGCGGTTTCGTCGCAAGGATTTCTGATGCATCCCGCGCAGGGCACGGGCATTCTTGCAATGACTATGCCCTGAATTGTCAATAACAGGGTTCTAAGGGAAGATGATTCAGATACAGATGGTCAATCAGAGCGGTCACATCAGCGATATCTACCTGCCCATCACGATCAACATTTGCCTCGGCGCTACAGCACAAAAGAGTTCGACGTACGAAAAGATGCTCAATCAAAGTGATCAGATCAGCGATATCACACAGCCCCCACGCATCGCAATCTACGTTCCCACGAATCCAAACGCAACATTCCCTTGGTTTCGCACCGATATCATTGCGACTGCCGTCGGGATCGTTGTAGCTCGGAGCAGGATCACCGGTGTCGATACACGGGGAGCCGTCGGCCAGATTGTAATCCGCTAATAGCAAGGGGTCGGCTGAGATATCATGCGCCACAGCGCTCGTCATGTAGTAGTTCCCCAGTGCGTTGTTCCACACATCATTGTAATCCGAGGTCATGTTCACGTTTTGAGGATACTCATCGTCCAGATACTGAAGGCCATACTCCAGATTACCGGTCAGGATATTATTCCGGGTGTCAATCCCATCACACATCAGTAGTGTCAAACCTACGGTATTACCAACCAAGGTGTTGTTACGAACCTGAATATTTGCTCCACGAATATAGATTCCACCGCGACGGCCTGAACTTGGTATCGCCGTGTTGTTATACGCCACATTGCGCGTTACCACAGCGCTGTCCCCCTCTATCAGTGAGATGGCCGGACCATTACCGCCCACATTGCCATTGAACGTGTTCCCTTCTATCAGCATTGTCCCGTGACCGTATCCCAGGCGCACAAACAACCCTGCTCCCGATATCGGCGCGTAGTTGTTACGGATAATATTCTTCGTGATCACCGCGCCGCTTTGTTGAAACCACATCGCGCCACCATCGTATGAACCTCTGCAATTCTGTATCACGCAATTTGTTACCGTCGGGTTAGACTGAAAACAGTTAATGCCTTGCGTTGTCCCGCCACCGTCAATGGTAAATCCCTTTATCAATGTGCCACTACCACTACCCGCCGAAATCGTGATGATCGCCGATGATACCTGCGCGCCAAACGCACTGCGATAATCCTCCCCTGTGTGCCCAGAATTAATAGTGTCGATCACGCCCGATTGACCCGAAGTATTGATGGTATCAATCACTACCGGAGCCGAAGTAGAACCCGACCACGGCGTCTTGATAGTTGTTACAGCCGCGCCGGAAACGGATACCAGCGAAAAGGTTTTAGCGTTAAAATCGAGCGCCTCAATATAAGTACCGGGAGAAACAAGTATTATGCCTCCCTCCTTGACCATACTGATGGCGACAGCGATGCGTACAGCATCAGTAGGAACTCGCACGGTGTCCAATTTCAATGCGGCGGTTAAGCCCGAAGGAATCGCGCCCATATCATTTCTGGAACCATCTGGGTCATTATATGCCGCATCTGGATCTCCCGCGTTGATACACGACGAGTACTGGGAAAGTCCACGGGTCACGGGATCTATGAGAGGATCTAAAGAAATCGTCCCAACTCCGGGGTCTGATATCTCCTGATACGGGACCGGGTTTCCATAGACATCGTTGTATGATAGAGCCGGTTGCGCGACTCCCGGTATTTGCCCTTCACGATGAATACCATAGTGATTGTTGAATGCGATGATGTTGTTCTTAATGATCGGGGCGACCGTGGAAAAAGTAGAAATCCCGCCATTGGCACAGTTCACAATAGTATTATTGACAATAGTGGCAGGCGATGCTCCCGTAGTGGCATATCCAGTACCTCCGAGGGATATAGCCCCCCAGTAGCCGACCTGTTGTCCATCCAAGATGTTTCGGCGAATTGTCGGTCCGGAATTTTCACACAACACTCCAATTAGTCCGCCAGAAAGCTTGAACCCCTCCAACACAGATCCCGATGCTTCCGAATCAGTAAATTTCACCAGATTCACGCCGCTTCCAGAAATGATCGCCGAGTGCGTGGTATCGCTTGCTGTAAGGTGGACGGATTTTCCAAGCACCACGATCCCTCCCGCATAGGTTCCCGGAGAAACGATGATCGTGTCGCCATCAAGAGCCGCGTCCACGGCCAGCTGGATTCCAGGATAATCCCCGGGAACATGAATTGTACCAGCTGACACTATATTGAACGCAGTTCCAACGAACAAAGCGGTCACACTGAGCATACGATAAACGATACTGTTAGAACGCATACATCCTCCGTGAGGTTGGAGTAATGATTGATGAAATTATAGTTGCCTCGTGCGAGCCTCGTGCGAGTGGTATATGTTGCACCGGCACTATATGCTATTTTCTTAAATCTCTATAAATTGGACAATCTTGTCAAGAACTTTTTCTATTGTTCGGCTATTCTTGGCTTCATAGCAGACTAATTTCAAGATTATTCCACCCTTCCAATGAATTGAGACCAAAAAATTAGACTTGGAACCATACGGCCAATCCGCTATTTTTCATCGCTACTAGTGCTGAGCTAATACGTTGATTCACGGAGGGTTATGGAGCTGGTTCGACATGAAGACACGGAGCAGAACAGGGAGAAGCTCTTCAAGTTCTATGAAGAAGTTTACCCTAATTCACCGTGGCTTCTGGACCATAGCCGGTTCGCGTGGCAGAGCCAACAGAACCCACTACTTGAGCCGGGCAAGACTGAAATTTGGTTGCTCTTCGATGATGCAGGTGAGATCATCGGACAAAACATTTATATCCTGTATGAATTATCGATAGGCGGGAAAATCACACGGGGATATTGTTCAACAAATCTCATCGTAAGTCCCAAGTTAGTAGGCAGGGGTATCGGGCACCGTTTCGTAGAACTGAACGAGTCAAGAGGTGGGGTGGCGTACGCGGTGGGAATAACGCCCGCTTCAACCCGCGCATTCCTGAAGTTCGGCTGGGTTCACCACACCGAAGCCCGACTATACACCATGATGATCCATCCGTTGCCGAATCTGAATTATCTCAAGTTTCCGGAATGGAAAAAAATTGCGGCGTATTTTCCATTGTTGATGGCGGGAGCTTTCAGTCGGTGGTGGGCGAATTTAAGAAAGCCCGTACCCGGCGAGGGAGTTTCGTTTCGCGAGATTACTTCGTTCGAACCGGAACACGACCGACTGTGGCAGGATTATCTTTCGGGGTACGCAATTCACTTTTGCAGAACTAGCAGTATGCTCAACTACAAGTACTCCGGCAGGTCTGATGTACAGCATGCAAAGCTACTCTTCGAAAAAAACGGACAACCGGTCGGGTACGCGGTCTTTCGCATTTCAGAAAATCCGGTTCGTAAACTTCGGCTGGGAAGAATTGTCGATCTGGTGTATGATCCGAAGCTCGGCCCCGATCTTTTGAACTACATGACGCATATATCCGTTGAGCGACTTTTGAAAACTGATGTCGACGCCATCGTGGCTGTGGCCGCGAATGATGAGATAGGCAAGATATTTACGTCGCGCGGGTTTTTTCTCTCACGTGTTCAGCCCGCTATCATTAAGCCGTCGCATTTCAATTTGGATGAACTACGAAGCACATATCAGTCTTTGTGGTACATTACGCTCGGCGATTCGGATCTCGACAACTATTGGTGAGGAACTCTATGAACAAAACAATTTATGTTGCGATTGGCAGTGACACCGACCCGGATCGCCCGGGGTTTATCCCGGGTCATCACGCGGTGGAAGGGAAAAGCTGGCGAGGTATGCTCGAGGGTGTGCCGCGAGCTAAAGAAGCTTTGTGTAAACTGCTCGATGACTCCGGTCACGCACCGGTATTTACCTGGTGTTTGCGAGCCGACTACCAAATGCAGGCGCTCAACGGATCTCATTCATACATCATGGAAACTCACCGTGATTTCCTGCTGGCCTTGGAACAAACCGGCGACGAACTCGCGTGGCATCCTCATTTTTGGAATTTGGACAAATCTTCGGGTAAATGGTATCAGGAGATTTTCGATGTTGACTGGCAAGTACAAATGCTCAAGGACTCATTCGCGGCCTACTCATCGCATTTTCCGGGCAGACCAAAATCGGTTCGCATGGGCTGGGATTACCATAACAACCGCACACTGGCAACGCTGGCCGAGCTTGGCATAATTGTAGATTTCAGCGGCATTCCTGGTTGGAAAATCGATCCGCCCTCCGGAGGCAAGGGGGGATACAACTGCTACGATTGGCGAATTACCCCAAACAACCCATATTTCCCTTCCAAAGTTGATTACCGACGTCCGTCACGCGAGGGGGAAGAATGTTTGAAGATTATGGAAGCGCCCAATTTTGTTTCGACTTCCTTTTTCTGGGGCACGTTCGGCGGGAGTGTCATGTCGGTAAAGATGAAGAACCCCAAGCCATTTCTTCGGTCTCTCGCCCGGCCGACCTATTGGATTGCCGCGACCGGTAAGAGTATTCTGTTTACTCCGTTGCTGTCAAAGATAGAGAAAGTTCTCGCGGGTCAGGACAAAGTATTCTTCGTCACTTATTTTCATCCGGACGAGTTTCTGCTTGCCTCCGACGCGCTCTATTCGCTGAGCAATATGCAATCCAATCTTTCTCAATTGCTCTCGTTAGGAAAGAAATTGCAGGCGCAGGTAAAGTTTATACGGGCCAGCGAGATCGCCGTTCTTGCTTCCGACGCGAAGTCGTAGGTCACTCTCGTCTTCGAGGGTGACGGTTAGGCGGAAGGACCGAAAATGTCAACTCCGATCCGCCGTCGGCGGACGGGATTGACCTACGAGACTGACGCTTGAGTTTCGTGGGCGGCAGACCTCCCGGTCTGCCCCTTCCAAACCTTCTTCGATACACGGGCAGACGAGGACGTCTGCCGCGCACGGAGCGGCAAACTGAAGTTTATCAGCGATCGGGCTAGGATGACCCGATCCTTAGAGTTTTATCTTAATGGCAATCACCGAGGCGACTATGTCGCTCAGGGTATTCCAAATCCGTGCGGCAATGGCGATTCCCACCGCCGCGGGTCCGATAAAGTGTGCCAGTATCCCAGCCATGACCAATTCGCGGGCGCCGATTCCGCCGGGTGCGAATATCATGAAATACCCGGCTTGATAAGCAGTCACGAAAGCGCAAATAGCCGCAAGCGGCGTGATTCTGTGATCGGGCGAAAGCGATCTAAGAAATACCCAAAAGGCAAAGCCGTAGACGACCCAGCACACTAAGTATCCAAAATACACAATCGACGCCTGTCGCAGTGACAAATTGAACTGAACGACCGGGCGTTTGAGCTTTCTAAGAACTATGTTTACCCAGGACACGACAATCTTCGGCAGGAACAGAAGGCAAATTGATACTAAGCCAGTAGCCGCTGAAAAAATTGGAAGTTGTCCCTTTAGATATGTCCCCCACGAACCGGACAGCATCTCCGGATATAGCCACATACCCGCCAACGCCACTACAAATGAAGGCGGTATTCCGAAAAGTAGCGCGATTCCCCAAGACGCTACCGCCGTTTCTTTGGGGACTTTGATCTGGTTGGCGACATACATCATCCCGAACACCGGCCAGATTCGGCCGGGAATATAGCGCCCCAAATTCGCGATATACGCGACCTTGAATCCATGCTTGAGGGGAACCTCGTAACCAAAACCCAGCATGAGTTGGCACCAAACCCACGAGAATAACACAAAAGCTACGAGGTGAAGCACCAGCGAGAGAAAAAGCAACAGGAAGTCGAGTTGCCACTCGTACTGGACTACCGACTGCCAGTTTTGGGTCAACTGCGCTCCGACAAAATACAGCACGACCAGCGTCAGAACTGCTTTGATGGAAATCGAAACGGCCTGTTGTAGCGTAGGTTTGTTCACGATTGTATTGGATCAGAAAGATGGCGGGTTTCTCTATCGCACCAAGGGCGCTCGTTCGGAACCCGACCGGCAAGACTACAAGGAATTACACTCCGAATCTGCGTACCCATTTTGGGTAAGATTGTACCCAATTTGGGTAAGATCGTCAAGTCAGAAAAAGTGATTTGTCTTGTAGTGGTCTGTTGAAAAAGTCCTCTTTCGGAGTGAATTCACAATGCTCACCCGACCGGGACATCAACGCATTTGTCCAACTCCTTGCGTACGGCGTATGAAATCGCGTTCAGTGTAAGAGGTTTTTTCACAAAACAACCGGCGCCGCCGGCTTGTGCATCGATGACACGGCTACTTTCTGAAAATCCCGACACGAATATGGCTTTCTGATCCGGATATATTTTGATAGCCCGCTTAAACGTTTCGGCGCCGTCTATCCCACCTGGCATGATCATGTCAAGGACCAACAGGGAGGCAGGATTTCGCTTGAGCATCTCAATTGCCTCTTCGCCGCTCTTGGCCTGAGTAACGTTGTAACCGAGCTTTGACAGTAATCCGGTTACAACCTCCCGTTGCATTTCATCATCGTCAACAATGAGGATACACTCCGTACCTCCCACTATCTCAGCACACTCAATAATTGTTTCGCACTCGCGACAAGACGGCAGGTACAAGTAAAACGAAGTTCCTTGTCCAATATCAGTTTTCAGATCTAAGTAACCGTCGTGATCCCGGATGACACTGTCAACCACACTCAACCCAAGACCTGATCCGCGCCTCCGGTCGGTCTGCTTGGTAGTAAAGAATGGTTCAAATATCTTCTGAACAATGTCATCAGGAATACCCGTGCCCGTGTCAGAAATAGTGATTTTGACATATTCCCCTTTGGGCACTCGCCCATAAGACACCGTCACATCATCCGCATAGTAGTTTTCGGTTCGGACAGTGAGCGTACCGACACCATTTAAGGCATCCTTGGCATTGTGAATCAAATTGCTTATGGCTCGGTGTATCTGCGCCGCCCCACCTCTGAAATTCATGATATCTTCGCAAAGGGCAGTTTCGCATATCATCGTCTCAGGGAAAGGTTCCAACTCTCGCAGGGCGCTTTTGATGATGGAGTTGATATTCAGCGGCTCGACCGTATAATGACCTCTCCGACCCAGTGTCAGCAGGTCCTGATTGATAGCCGCGATCTGACTTCCGGCATTCTCAATGCTACTCAAATATTTCAGAGCTTTGTGGTCTTCAGGCAGTATCCCGCGAATCAATTCCGGATACGCCATGATCGGGCCAAGAAGATTGTTGAAATCATGCGCGACTTCTCCGGCAATACGTCCGACTGTCTCCAGTCGCTGAGCGCGTGATTCTAATTGCTGAAGACGTTTGGTTTCCGTGATGTCGCGCAGGAAACAAGTAAATTGGCCGTTTCCATCGGCACGGTACTGGATGCTTATTTCCACGTCAAAAATGCTTCCGTCTTTACGGCGATGTTGGGACTCAAATCGATCCTCGCCGAGCAACATGATTTTTTGGATACGGCCGGCGATTTCAGCAGGTGATAGGGTTGCGATGTCCGTAACACTCATGCCCATTAATTCTTGCCTGCTATAGCCGCTCATCCTGCAATAGGCATCATTGACCTCCTGAAGGCGCCCTTCCGAGTCTGTCAGAAAGAAGCCGTCCAATGCCGCCCGTATGATAGTTCGGTGCTGTTCCTCACTCATCCTCAGCGCATCTTCCGCCTTCTTGCGCTCGATGGCAAAGGAAACATGGGAAGCGATGGTTTGAGCCAGTTGGATCTCGTTCTTCTCAAAGCGATGTGGCGCGTTGAAATAGACCATGAACTTTCCAATCAGCCGGCCCTTATACACCAGAGGGATAAACCCAAGCGCTTTCAATCCCTCCTTTTCGAACAAATCCCCATACTGCTGAAGACTTGGCTCATGTGCGATATTCTCTATCAGAATTGGCCGGGGATCTTTCTCATTCTGAGTCCATGGCGAGTGGCCTTCAACTGCGTTTCTGTATTTTTCCGAGATACCCAGCCACGCTTTGAAACGCATGATGCCGTCCGCATCGAAGAGTAAAATCGAAACACGATCCGCTTTCATTCCTTCGATTAGCGAATTCATCACATTGGCATACGCCTGCTCAACCGAATCCGCGCTCCCCACTGCGGTGCTGAGCCGATAGATTATCTGAAGTTCTTCCACTCGTTGTACAATGGTCGCTTCCGCCCGCTTGCGTTCGGTTATGTCTCTCCACACAACATGAAGAATAGTCTTTTCTCGAACGGGAACGGCCGTCAAGAGAACTTCAACGGGGAAGACCTCCCCGTTACTTCGCATATGGTCCCACTCAAAACGGTGGCTCCCCCGATCAAATGCAATTGACATCATCTCATTCGCCTTGTCGAAAGAGCTTTTTCCGTCCGGTTGCTTTTCGGGGGATAGTTGAGAGGGGTGAGTCTCTAATAGTTCCTTCTTGTTCTTGTAACCCAGCATCTTGACGGTGGCCAAATTACAATCGGTAAACTTATCTCCCTCAATAATGAGGATTGCATCGGCAGATTTTTCAAAAAGTGTTCGGTATTGATTTTCACTTTCACTGAGCGCCTCCTTGACCTGCTTGCGCTCGGTGATGTCCTGCACATATCCAAGATAGTGGGTGACTTCGCCTTTGGCATTCCTGATTACGCTTGTGAAATCGTACAGCCAGCGATACTCGCCATCAGCCCGCCGAAGTCGATATTCCTGTTCGAACATCGTGTCTCCCGCGAGTGTGTAGTCCGAGACCTCTTGCGCTACTCGCGCCAGATCGTCCGGGTGCACCAGTTCCGCATAGGGCGGAATGTTGTTCATCAGATCTTCCGCGTGATATCCGAACTGTTCATAAACGTTCGGTGACACATACTCCACCGGCCATCCCGCCGCCGCGCGCCACTTGAACACCATCGTAGGCCCGCCGATGAACAGGCGTCGTTCTTCACGCAGGGCCATTTCGGCCTGCTTTTGGAGAGTGATATCCCGATTACTAAAACGTCGCCCCATAAACTGTCCATCGTCGCCAATAATTGGCTGACAATCGTGGCAAATCCAGCGGGTTTCACCCGAGCGAGTGATTATCCGGTATTCAATTGAGCAATGCTCCTGCGCATTGACATCAGTCCAGTGGTGGTGCGCAATCTCATAATCCTCGCTGTGAATCATATCTGTCACCAGAGCTGGATTGGCAATCAGTTCGTCGGCAGTGTAACCGCAAACGCGCTCGCAAGACGGGGAGCAATGGCGCAATTGCCTGTCGGGCGTGATCCAGCCCTCCCAATCCCATGTGAAATTCGCGACCGTGTGGAAAGTGTGCTCGCTTTGTTTACGGGCCTCATCTGACTGTTCGCGCTCTTGCACTCGGCGGTTCATTTGCCTATATCCGAATAACAACGCCGCCATGCCGATAAGCCAGAAAAGCGCTAACACACTCCCGCGCTCAATGACATCCTCTCGCGCCATTGCAATAAAAGACTCCGCCGGAACCGATACTCCCACGCCACCCCGAATGTCGCCTTCTTTGTACCCCTGGTTCCCGTGGCACCTGAGGCAGGTTTTTTCGACTATCATCGGTCGCATCAAACGCAGGTATTGTTCGCCGTCGATTGTCGTTAGCTCTTCGGCTTCTGTCTCGCCCCGCTCGAAAGATTCGAGCGCCGCCCGCTCCCAGGCATCAGGCGCGTTTTCCGGACGGAGAGGTCTTAAACTGGTCATGCGCCCCTTGATGCCATTCGATTTTCCATATTCCTCCATAATTTCGCGGAACATGTAAGCCGGATTCATCAGCGTTAATCTCATTCCGGTCGTAGTCACGACGTCTCGGTCGGGAAGGTGGGCAAGGTATGGATTTGGTGGCGTGTGCTCCGTTTGGGGAACGTAAACGCCTCCGTGCCTCTCGGCCCAGGACCAAAAGGCCTGATCTTTAAGAAAATGTGCGCGGGCTTCTTTTCGGCTCAAACCGCCCTGTTCTTGCATTTCTTGGCGAACTTCCATCACTCCCATGCCAACTATGAGCAGTGTCCACCCGGCCGCGAGTATCACAGCGTATTTTATTATAGTCGATCGACTGCTTTGGTCCTTCGACGTTTCCCTCATATCACGCCTTCTGCCCGGTTGCATCCCATTTTTGCGGGACGCATTTGGTTATTACAAAATGTTCCTATAGGATTCTCATCATCAAGCGTACGATGAGAATCATCTCTTTCGAATACTCATCGGCAGATTGCGAAAAGACATTACAGACAGATAGTGGAAATTTAGTTGGGGGGGTAAAATAACGGTTTTAGGAGAGGGTTTGCAAAGGCGTCAGGTGGGGGCACCTGACGGTTCCGTGCGTGGCGGTCGTCTCCGCCCGCCACGTCCTGGACTAAGAGTCGGCGGACGAGGACGGCCGCCGACCACAAAACCCTTAATACTGTCATTGCGAGCCCTTCGGCTCCGCTCAGGATAAACTACGCGAAGCAATCTCGCCTCTCTCTTAAGTCAAAGAAGCAGAGATTGCTTCGGTCACCCAAAGGAGTGACACTCGCAATGACGTAGTGGGTGGACTTTTTCAACAAGCCCGACATTTTGGGTCGCGGCGGCCCGGATATCTTCTCTATTTCCGCCGAACTACGATTGTTGTCAGTTTTCCGCCTCTAAACACCGACAGGGTACTTCCACCCCGCTCCAGTCCGGCCAATATCCGCTCAAATAGTTCTTTGATATTGGCGGGCCGGCGACTGTCAACCTGTGAGATGGCATCCCCTGACTTAAGCCCGCTGATGCCGCCGATTCGGTTTGGGTCAAGTTTGTCGATCTCGTACCTGCCCGAAGTCCCACTCTTGACAGTGAATCCGAGCTTTCCTTTGGGTGGAAGCCCGGCCATCGCAGTGACCTGAATATCAATACCATCGTCGGCTGTCAACTGTGGCGAGCGAGTCATCTCCACCAAAGGCGAGTCATACGGCTCATCTTTGAGCCATTGGGCAAGTGGTTTTTGTGGAGTGATCACCCATTTATTGTGCAACTGTTCATCAAAAATCTGTCGGCCGAGGGAGTGGGATAGCCAAAAAGGTGAGTTATAAACACCAAGCGTCGGCTCTACGCCAATACATGACGGCGCTGTAGCCAAACTTAATAGCATTGCCAGATTATCCCGCCGATACTGCCCCGGACTCAGCAAGGGGTGACTGACAATTTGCGAAGGCGCGTCGGTCGCGCTCAATTGAGTCTGCTTCAAGAGTCGCAACGATAATTGATAGATGAGATTGAATACCATCGAATACCCCGATGGCGGGGCCTCGATTGCCAAACCGTTGAGTTCTCCGCCCAGCGGAATAATCATTGGATCGGATTCGCCAACAGAAGGGTAATATTTGACCAGATAAATCGGGAAGGTCTTTTCAACCCAATTCATGCCGGCGAACAGTGACAACCTCGCGAGAATTGAATCACCCTGTGTCTGCCAGACCACTTGAACCAAGCTGTCATTTCGCGCAACCCATCGCATATCTGCCGCAGCTGAATTGACCCGGTACCAATCCGGATAGATGCTCGTCTGAAACGAATTGGCGGTGTTGTTTAAGATGACCTGTGGTATCACCGTCGATTGGCTGGAAATAGTCTCGGCGGAGATCAGCAGAAGTACAATAAAAATATAGGTTATCTTCAGGTGAACGATTCGATGTAACATAATTCTCTGCCTATCAAACTGTTGGTTCATACCCTGCCGGACTGACGGTGGTCGCGTACTGCGGACCCTTCGGCTCAACCAGCGCAAAGTAAAACATGGTATACATCGAGCTATTAAATGTTCCGAGATACCCGCCAATCGGAATAGTCAGGGGGAGCGCAAGTACCACCGCCAACAAAAACGACTGCCAAAGCGCCAGCCCGAGCGAATAAGCAAGCACGACTATTGGCCCATAAACGATCAGCGTCAATATTCCCGTCGCCATTGCCAGCGCTATGAACAGTCCAATGTTGATCAGGAGAAATATAATATTCTTCCCCAAATGGGCGCGAAAGAGCGCATAACCCTCGGTGATAGCGTCGCCAATCGATACATTGCGCGCTACCATGGCGCGAAGTCCCAGCGTATACACACTGCCTATCACTGCCAAACAGCTGAAGAAAATCGGCAAGGCCAAAAGCAATATGACAACTCCGAGCGGCATCGCCGCCATCCATGAAACGACTACCATCACGACTAATACCATGATCAGGGCAACAAATGTTATGATCATCAGGATCAGCATCCCTAACGTCCGCCAGAAGAAATCAACTCCCGTCGAGAATGACTCGGCGAGTTTATAAGTTCCACCACGGGTGATTCGGTTGACGGCATCGATCAAGCCGGGGGTGGCAATACAGTGCATTGTCAGAAAAATGAGTCCAAAAATAGTTATGCCAATGGCGTAAGGCGCCAGAGTCTGCAATATCTCGGTGGAACTTTCTCCCAGGCCGCCAAAGACGTTGCCAAAAGGGCCGCTTCCGAGCGCTTCTATATCCTTTTTGTTAAAATTGGTATTAAAGCCGCCGCCGAAGCCGGCGAATAGCCCCAAAATCCAGAGAGACTTATTCCGCCAGGACAATATAAACGAATCGCGAATGATCTTTCCGTAATCCATATCTTTTCAACTCCTTCAATTCGTTATATTGTATCTACAAATCGGAGCGTTAACACACAAGCTAAAAGGAATCAGCTTTTATGAAGCAATTTGTCCTGTGTCTGGCAACTCTTGGTCTCATCGCTCTGTGCGCGGTAGGTTGTTCAAAACAAGCCGACACATCTAAAACCGGTAACACCAAGACCGCTCCAGGCGACACCGCCAACATCGCACCAAACCGCGATAGTGTCGTTGTGGAACTGACCGGAGTTGATTCGGTCACTGTTTTTGATCTTCTCAAAGCCAAGCATCAGGTCGACTATTTGAGCACGGCGGGTGGTGTATTTGTCAAATCGATCGATTCTGTTGCCAACGGTACTTCGGTATTTTGGATTTATTCAGTCAACGACACCAATCCCAAAGTGGCCGCCGACCTACTGTTCACGCGCACCGGCGACCGGGTGGTCTGGCATTTCCGAAAGATGGGGGAGTAGACGCGATCAATCCTCCTCGCAGTGCGGGAAGATCGAAAACTATTTATTGACAGGATTACTGGCAGGTTAGGGGCGGGCCAGCGAGAAAGAGAAAACCAATCAGTTGGCTCAGGTCGGAGATATCGATATTGCCGTCAATTGAACCGTCGACATTGGCCGCGTAACTACATACCAAGGGTGACAAGCTGATATACATATAGTCGATCAGGCGGCTCAAGTCGGCGATATCGATATTGCCGTCGAATGAGCCGTCAATATTACCACACAAACATGCAGAGCCGGAGGCATAAGCGGACATCGACAAATAGCGATTGAGCGTGCCTACCGGGCTTGGTCCGGTCACCGTGATATTGTAACGGACCAATCCGGAATCGAGCGTGGTGATCAGTTTGCCATACACACCGTCGCCATTGGCGCTATCTCCGCTGGCCCCGTTATCCATAAGATTAAAAGGTGTGCCGAAGGTGCTGTCATTATAGATGGGAGTCGCGGTGACGGTTAGTCCGGTGATTCGGGTGGTCCATGCTTTTGCGGTGACCAGGAGCCGGAGTGTATCGGTGGTGAGGGGATAGAACAGGTTCTGCCAGCGGTTCACTTTCGCGGGGTTATCAATGGCCTCGATAAGAGAGAAACTAACCGGCGATGTTGCCGAAGAGGCGTCGACAGTCCATTGCCAAGTTCCCTGTTGGGCACTAAGAATGTATAAGCCACGGATGCCCAATGAATCGGTGACATATATCACCGTTGAATCAGGTTGAGTGCTGGTAGAGTCGTATATGGTACTGTTGGGGGACATGAGCGAGAATTTCACATTGGCGTCGGAAGCCATCAACATGATTGTCACGCTGTTGTTTGCTTCGACAGAAAACGAGCCGGTCTTGGTCGCTCCTGCTGATATGGATGAATCGAACTGATAGCCTATTTGTGGCTGAACGGGGGCGACATCTCCGCCGGAGGCCGGCGGTACTCCCTGTAGTATCGGTTTGATATAGTTGGTGTAGACAATGTTATCGGTTGGCAGAGTAGAGTAGCAGGAGGAAACGCTGAACGACTTGGCGAAGCGGTCGATATATCCATTACCCTGTGCGACCGCGCTTGAAGCGGGCACTGCGGCATCGTTGGCACAGTCTAAGAAGCGGCTTGCCAGTTTTCTCCATCCTCCACAGCCAGGGAGAATACTTCCATTGGTAGAACAACCCGACTCGCCCCAAATCGAAAAATAATCGACACCGGCAACCTCAGGATAGAAGTTATTGAACAACAACATCCGGCGACTGTGTTGTTCGCTTGAAGCCGGTCCGGGGTAGCGGTATAGTTTGATTTTATCGCCGAGAATACCAAGCCCGTCGTTGGGTGTTCCGAGCATCACCACGCTCCTTGTGGATACCGGCACCCAGCTATCCAGAGCGGTCGTGCTCAGATATCGGCGTGTAACCAATCCTCCCATACCGTGAGCCACAAAATCGTACTCGCGGATACGCAGTCGGAGATTCGCGGGCAAGGCGTTGTATCTACTATTCACCGCAGCGGCCAGTTTCGCCGCGTTTCCTTCAAATAGCCAGCGTGGCGAACTTGCGTACGAGTTTTCGCTAGCGGCCCCGCTGGAGTCAAGAGCTATTCGCCAAGTATATGCGAATCCATCGGTGGTGAGCGATGCATTCATCGTGTTCCATACTAACGAATCCGAAGCCATGCCATGAACAAGCACTACCGGGACGATCGGATTCCAGACCTCGTAGCTGACGGCAATCGACTGAGGGCTGTTGTCAGCATTCGGGCTGGTAATTGTAATCAAGCCGTTGTGTATCCCCGGCGTGAGCGCAGTCGTGTTGATAGAAACAATGACCGTTCTAACGTCGGTTTGGCCGGAGTCGTTATCGAGTGTCATCCAGGGTTGATCATCGACCACGTACCATTTAAGGGTCGTCGACAGGGGCCGACCATTAGAAATCACGAATGTCTTTGAGGTCGGGTTCGCTTCATTGACGCCCGCGTCGAATGAAAGGGTGGACAGCGACAGTGCAATACGCGGCTGATTATTCGCGTCGGTAATACGCGCGATGGCGACATCATGGCCGCCGTTATACGTAGTGTCATACGCTGAGGAGAGCGGGAAGCCGGAAGAAAGAGTAAAGCCCGCCACGCAGACGTTCCCCAGATTGTCGACAGCTATTGCAAGTCCTTCTTCATCGTCGGAGCCACCGAGGAAAGTGCTATAGACGAGTTGATTGCCAGCCGGAGTGAATTTGGTGACAAACATATCTCTTAGGCCGTTCCAGATTGGGCGGACAGCATCTTGAATAGGGAAATTCGGTGAGTTGGTAAACCCGGTCACGACTGCCTGATTGGACGGATCCACACGTATAGCATGACCCTGATCGGCGCCCGACGACCCAAGAAAAGTGCTATAAGACAGCGAGGTTCCGCTTGCCGCGATTTTAGTTACAAAGACATCGAATACACCGGCGAAAGACCCATCGTACGCGTTGGCAGTGGGAAAGAGGTTTGAGGTTGTCAGGCCGGTGATGTAGATATTGTTTGAGCCGTCACGAGCGATGCCGGTTGCCCATTCGGTACCGGTTCCACCAAGAAAAGTCGAGTAACTTAGCGTCCCGCCAGTTGCAGAAATCTTGCTGACGAAGACGTCATAGCCAAAATTGTGTGTGCCATCATAAGGCGACACAGTCGGGAAACCACTCGAAGACGTGTAGCCGGCTAGATACGCGACATTGGCGTTGTCGACGGTGATTCCGAAAGCGCCGTCATCATTGGTTCCACCAAGATATGTGCCATACTCGAGAGTCGCTCCCGAAGAAGATAGGCGGGCGGCGAAACCGTCGAAGCCGCCATTTGCTGAAATGTCAAATCCATTGGGTGAAGGGAAATTCGAAGAATTTGTTTCGCCTGTGATATAGACACGCCCGCCGGCGTCAACGGCGACACCATGAGCGCGGTCATCACCGGCTCCCCCAATGTAGGTGCTGTATGCGAGACTGTTTCCAGAGGATGAAAGACGGGTTACAAAAGCATCCTGAAGTCCGTTTGCGGAATTGTCATACGCCCCAAGGGTGGGATAATCTGGCGAGATCGTATATCCGGTGATCGCAACCTCGCCTGCTGGGAGGGCCGCAATGGCGGAGCCCCGATCATCGCCGGTTCCTCCAATAAAAGTGCTATATATAACACTGGTTCCATTTGGAGTGAATTTGGTCACAAATACGTCGTAGTCGCCAGTGGTTGTCGCGGCATAGGCGCCGACAGTCGGGAAATCTCCGGAATTGGTGTATCCTGTTACATAGTGGTAGCCGCCGGCATCAATTGCAATTCCTTCACCTATGTCATCGGACGCACCTCCTAAGTATGTCGAGAAACTCAGGACAGGGTCGATGAGTGTCGGTAGCGAAGGATCGTACTCTTTGCCAAGTTTGAAGCCAAATGAAGCGCCAGCTCCGAGAGTATAGCCACTACTAATCTCGCGGTTGACGCCGTTCACTGTTTGAAACACTTTCGGCGGTTGTTCCACCAGAGTGCCCCAATCAGTAGTTACCAGCAGTTCGCCGTGGGCACCGACCGAAATATCTTTAACGCCTTCAAATTGCAGAGAGATTCTTGTTGGATCAGCGTAGGGAGAGAGTTCAAAATCATATTCGAGATGGTTCGGATTTCCCTTGTATCGCAGATCAATCCCCGGATATACGTCGCGGTACACAATCGACGAATACGCGGGAATATCTGTTTGCCAGAGTGCCGGGTCGTTACCCGTGAAGTAATTCACCGTGCCTTCAGCCGGAGATTCACCGTTGATGACTGCCGTTGGATTGATGCCGTTCAGGCGCATGGCGTATACCAGCTTTTCGCGACGTCCTTGGTCTCCGTGCTCCAGCCGATGATTGACCCTGGGGTCGAGCTGTTCTGATGAAGCTATATACGTCGGGGTACGGCGGGTAAATTCAAAGAGAACGGATTGTGGCGTGTACCATATTGTCGCGCCGCCGATATTGCAACGGTATGAGACCTGTCTGTCCCATTGGCCACGATTAGGGACAAATGTCAGAGGAATGTTGGAAAGGTCGATTACATTGGTTGATGAGATATTGGAAGGTGAGTCATTTCGGGCAGGCAATACTTCTCCGCTGTGCGCAGTCTGTGCGATGGTCATAAAGACCGACAGACTGAAAACGCACATTGCTCGCAAGACAATGGTGTTCAAAAGCATGTGGTGTGCTCTCCGAACAAACAAGTGACAATTGTGACCAAAAGCTGGACAGTGTCAGTAAATCTATCTGGATAATATAATGTTGATTTCACACAGTGTCAAGGTCTTATCGAATAAGAATTGGCAAATAATCACTTGTTCAATCAGCGTATCTTCTTTCTTTGAAATAAGTCGACGCCGGGTCACTATTATTGTTTTGAGTAGTATAATATCGGACGTTTGAGCAATATTATGAGTATGTGTTATTTACGATTACGTCTAATTCTTGCGATTATTTTCACAATGTCGGCATGCGTATCAGCAATGCAAATGCAGAACGGCAAGCACGACTTGGCTCAACTATCGCGCCCACCCCTTGATTCTATTCAGGCCAGAGATACCCGTATCTGGTTCGGACTACAACATCAGGGGACTTGCCGGGTACGTGTGGAAATTTTTGATACTGCCCAAAAAGTCATCAAATTATTGGCTGATAGTCGGATGATCAGCGGGTACTATAATATGTACTGGGGAAAAAAAGACGACTCCGGCCAATGGGTTCCCAAAGGGCTTTATTCCTATAAGGTCATATCAAGCTGTCTGCCTGAAAAGAAGGGGAAGCTCTGGGCCGGTTATAAACCGTTTGAAAAGGTCGTCCAACTCTTGGTAGATACGGCAGATATTGAAGCGGCTGTAACTGTCCGGGTCGATACTTCGATGGCAAGAATTAACCTTCATATATCTACTTTGTACGGAGTATTGGTCGACAGTCTCTGCTCTGATACTGTCCTGACTTCGGGAACGCATCGTTTTGTCTGGAAACCGAAGGCTGGTACGGCTCGGGGAGAGTATTGGGTCCGTATGAAAGTCGAGAGTTTTGTAGTAGAAGAGAGGCTTAAATTACCATGAAAATATGCAGATTTGTGTTAGTCTTATTGGCAGTTATGATTGTGGCCGGTTGCGGCAAGCACGGCATAAAAACCGGGCAGGAAGTGAGTGCCGAGAGTTTGTCTCAAAGGGAGCGTCTGGAACGGCAAAAATTTGAAGTGGTCTGGGTAGACCCAGCGGTAATAGCCAGCGATTTTAATATGACGCTCATCCGGTCCGACCGACTCGACTCGATCCAACTGCCGCCGGGGGAGATTATCACTTCAGCCGCCCCGGCAATCAGCTTTGATATTGTCGGACAACCCTGCCTGACAACAGTCAAGATGCTCGACGCGCGCGGGAAAGTTCTCGAACCGCTTTTGCTCAAGACCCTGAATCCGGGGCACTACAAACTGACAGTCCACAAACCGCCGCCGGGCGCAAACCCAAATATCCCCTACAATTACTCCCTTGAGGCGATTTTCTGCGGTCAGACCAAAACCGAACGGATAAGCCCGACCTGGACCGGCCGGGAATAGGGGATCAAAGCGGGTCAATATTTCTACGATCCCAACTTTTCGTTGTAAGTCAATCCCGTTTTCGGGGTTGACATCTGGTCGGAAACTTATGTCTCTGACATTCGCCAAGAGGCGGACTGACCTTTCGCTACTTGACTCATTTTCTGTTCAGCAATTACACAGGTAATGCTCTTCAGTATAGGAAATTTCCGCCGATAAAGTTCAGGGAATGTACCAACCGAGGGCGGCGGGGCAGTTCAATTTCGGGAAGGTGAATCTGTGCTCCAGAGGAAGTAAATATGCCGACTATTCTCATAGTGGACGACAAAGACTCCATGCGGAATATGCTCACCGAGACCCTCTCGGGTGAGGGGTTTCGTGTGGATACAGCCGGTGACGGCAAAAAGGCGCTCGACCTCATTCGCAACAAGGCGTACGATCTGGTGCTGACTGATCTGAAGATGCCGGAATCTGACGGGCTCGCGGTTCTTTCTGGATGCAAACAGGTCGATATTGAAACACCGGTCATCATGATGACCGCTTATGGCACGATCGAAGATGCGGTTGAGGCGATGAAACTCGGGGCGTACGACTTTATCACCAAACCATTCGACACCGAACATCTCTGCGTGCTGGTCAACCGGGCGCTTGAGAACCGGCGGATGGTCGCGGAAAACTCGCTGTTGCGTCAGGAACTTTTAGCAGATCACGGCGTGGCGAATATCATCGGCAAGAGCGAAAAGATGATCGAGCTGTGCAATCTGGTCCAGAAAGTCGCCAAAAGCGACGCCTCGGTTTTGTTGCAGGGTGAGTCAGGCACCGGAAAGGAATTGTTTGCGCGGGCGATTCATCAACTTTCCAATCGACAACAGAGGCCGTATATCGCGATCAACTGCGCCGCGATTCCAAGCGAACTTCTGGAAAACGAATTGTTCGGTTCGGAAAAAGGGGCGTTCACCGGAGCCACCGCCCGCAAGATGGGCAAGTTTGAAATCGCCTCAACGGGAACGATATTTCTGGACGAAATCGGCGATATGGACATTTCGTTGCAAGCGAAACTCCTGCGAGTACTCCAGCAGAAAAATTTCGAGCGACTGGGCGGGACCAAGACGGTCGATGTCGACGTGCGCATTATCGCCGCTTCCAATATGGATCTCAATCAGCTTATCAAAGAAAAGCGATTCAGGGAGGATTTATATTATCGTCTGTCGGTTTTCCCTCTTGTCATCCCGCCGTTGCGTGAGCGGGTCGACGATATTGAAGCGATCGCCGGATACTTCATCGAAAAATACTGCAAGGAACTCAAGAAACCGGTCAAGTCGCCTTCTAAAGAGGGACTGGAACTCTTGATGAAGTATCACTGGCCTGGGAATGTCCGCGAACTTGAAAATACGATCGAGCGCGCGGTGATTTTGGCCGAGGGGAAACGAATCGGACCGGAACATCTGGCCGTGCGGCTTCAACGGGCCGAGGATATCCAGCTTCGTGATGGCGCTGGGCTAAAAGAAATCGGCGCGCATGCCCAGATGCAGGCGGAAAAGTCTACTATTCTTCGGGTGCTCAAACAGGTGCGCGGCAACAAGCGCAAAGCGGCACAGGTGCTCAAGATCGACTATACAACGCTGTTTGATAAAATCAAGAAATACGAGATCGAGCAGGAATTAGTTTAGACGGGGTGAGGGGGAGATATCAGAGTGCGCCGCTCCTATTGTCGGGGCGGCGTTTTTTTGTTTTGTGTTATGAAGGGCATCCCCACCCGATACTTACTTGAGGTCAATCCCCCTCACCCCCCTTCGGGGATTCAGAAGCCTCACCTGTCCCGCACGCTTCGCGGCGGGACATCCTCTCCCCAAGGAGAGGATGATTCGTCCAATAGCAAAGTTCGCATGCATCTCCTTCTCCGTATGGGAGAAAACCATTCGCTGAAACTGAGTTGACATGCATCTCCTTCTCCCAGTGGGAGAAGGTCCCCGAAGGGGGGATGAGGGAGGCGGTTCATGCGCAACGAGTGCATCACGCCAATATTCACCGCTAAATTCATGTTGACTTTTTGCCGATGGTAGATAATATAGTCGCGACGATCTTGAAGGATTGACGATATACTTTTGCAGGCCAGGTGACAGTTCGGCCATAGGCCTTCTGTCAGTACTGGCATTTTTGTACGTGGATTGCGGTTCACACATGGCAACAACAAACGGTTCGCTCATCAATCGCAATGTTCTGATGCTCAATCAGAACTACGAGCCGCTGACGGTTTGCTCGGCTCGTCGCGCTATCGTTTTGTTATTTCAGGGTAAAGCCGAGATGATCGAAACCGCTGACGGGCTGAAGCTCCACACGGTCCGTGCCGATTATCGGCTCCCATCGGTGGTGCGATTGTCCCAATACAAACGGGTGCCGTACAAGCGAATTATATTGACGCGTAAGAATGTGATTTTGCGTGACGGTCACCGGTGCCAGTACTGCGGGTCAAGCCGCGGGCCGATGACGGTCGATCATGTTATTCCGAAAACTAAACGTGGGGCGGATATCTGGGAAAATATGGTGTGCGCGTGTGTCGGCTGTAATAATCGGAAAGGTGACCGCACCCCCGAGCAGTCCGGCATGACGCTCCGCAAGAAACCGGGGCACCCCAGTCATATCAGTTTTATCCAACGATACATCGGCATATCGGACGACCGCTGGCGTCAGTACCTCTTCATGGACTGACGTTTTTTTTTGATTCCAATACAATTAGATTCGTGCGCGGCAGACGAGGACGTTTGACCTGCACGAATAAGTGATTCACTCGAACGGGGCGGAACCCTTCGACAGGCTCAGGGCGACGAATAAGGGAGAATGTCGAAACCCCATAATTTCAACCTGCGAAGACGGTCGTTTTTAGTTGATTTGACCCTTGCCCGAAGGTAAACTGGCCCGTCTGATTGGGGAAAACTGGCCGCGAATACGGCCTTCGACTCCGCTCAGGCCGACGCCAACCGCGAAGACGCGATTGACGTACGGAGATGAAGGTGTCGAAACCGCAGGGGTTTCGACCTACGAAACAAGACTCGCTCCTTGTCTGGGGTGACACTTGAAGAAGAATTATGACTGTTGCTGAGAAAACCAAACCCGCACCTTCACCAGTGCCTGTTACACCAAAGAAAGAGACGATCCTTTCGGGGATGCAACCGACCGGGGCGTTGCATATCGGTAATCTCGAAGGGGCGCTCCGTAACTGGGTGCATTTACAGGATCAGTACTGGATGTATCTCTGTATCGTCGACTGGCATGCCCTGACCGGTGAATGGGAAGATACCAGCAAGCTCAAAGACAATATCTATCAAATGGCCATAGACTGGCTGGCGGCGGGGATCGACCCCGAAAAGTGCGCGATTTTCATTCAATCGGAAGTCAAAGAACACGCTGAACTGCATTTGCTCTTTTCTATGTTGATAACTGTCCCGACTCTCACCCGGCTTCCTACCTATCAAGAAAAGAAAGACGCGCTTGATTCGTATGGGTTTCTGGGGTATCCGGTTCTGCAAGCGGCGGATATTTGTTTGTACAACGCCAACAAAGTGCCGGTAGGAAAAGATCAGGAAAAGCATATTTGGCTGGCTAATGACCTCGCAAAGCGGTTTAATGCTACCTATAAGAAAGTGTTTGCCGAGCCGGAAGCGATGTTTACTACTATCCCGCTCATTCCGGGGTCGGATAACCGGAAGATGTCGAAATCGTACGGGAATCATATCCCGATCGAAGCGACCGAACAGCAGACCGAAAAGATACTTCGGGGGTATTTCACCGATCCGAAAAAACTCCGTCAGGGCGATCCGGGAACTCCTGAGGTTTGCCCGGTGTATCTGTTGCATCGGATATACACCGATGCGGCGGTCATTGAAAACGACATTGCCCCCGGATGCCGAAGTGGGAAATTGGGGTGTGTTGACTGCAAGATGAAACTGGTCGCGAATTTGAACTGGGCGCTCGCGCCGATTCGTGAGCGACGGGAGGAACTTGTGAAACAGCCGGGTTATGTGTGGGATATTCTCAAGACCGGCGCCGATCGCGCCCGACAGCGGGCACAGAATGTTATGGGGAAAGTACGCGCGGCAATGAAGACGGATTATAGGAGTTGAGGTGGAAGAGGCGTCAGGTCACACGTCTCGCTTACGCTCGACGCAAGACCTGACGCAACAGTGAAAAACCTATTTTGGAAGTTTTCTGCAATTGTCATTCCGGCGAAGGCCGGAATCCAGTCTTATTATTCAACAAGTTAGGACTGGACCCCGACCTTCGTCGGGGTGACATTTCAGTGGATTTACTTAGAAAGAGGACTTTTTCAACAGTCCCCAAATGGTGGACCACCAAGGCGGCGCACACAATGATGGAATAGAAGAAACGACACATGATAAACGACACTATTACAGAACCGACGACTGATTCATACAAAGTCCATCTTGATGTTTTCAGCGGGCCGATGGATTTACTGCTCTATCTGATCAAGCAGGAAGAAGTCGATATCTATGACATTCCGATTTCGCGTATCACCAAGCAGTATCTTAAATACATAGAACTGATTCAGACGCTCGACCTCGAAGTTGCCGGCGAGTTTGTGCTGATGGCCGCGACCCTTATCCGCATCAAGACCAAGCTCTTGTTGCCACGCGACGAAAGCGATCCCGATGAGCCAGATCCGCGCGAAGAACTGATTTGGGCGTTGGTCGAATACAAGAAATACAAAGAGGCATCCGAGGGACTTCGCGAACGGGCGTTGAAAGAGGAGCAATTCTATGTGCCACCGTCGCCTGTTTCAAATTTGCCGGTGAAAATAGATTTGTCACCCGCGACCTCACTGTTCGATCTGATAGGAGCGTATCGCGGGCTACTTACGATGCGTCGCAATGAGCTGTTTCATCAAGTTCAGCCGGAAGAAACGTCGATGGAGGATCGCATCGCGATCGTACTCGGTAAACTGACCGATGAAGAAATGACGACCTTCCGGCAACTGTGCGCCGACGCACCGTCGAAAGTCATGGCTGTGGTAACTTTCATAGCAATACTTGAATTGGCGCGAGTGCGCAGGGTTTCTGTCCAGCAATCATGGCCGTTCGCTGAAATGCGTATATACAGGGGTGAACGATTCACCGACGACCATCCATTTGACGACACGTTGGAATATGCCGGTATGACAGAGAGAAAAGGAGAAATTGAATGATAGCGACATCAGATATGCACGCGGCTGTCGAGGCGTTGGTGATGGCCTCACCCGAACCGCTCGCGGTCAGCAAAATTTGCAATGTTATTACTGAGCTGACTCCGTCCAAAGCGGCACAGGCGGTGGCTGAACTCAACGGACGGTATGCCGAAGGAAACTCGTCATTCCGGATTCGTGAAATCGCCGGCGGGTACCAGTTCTATGTGCTCGCCGATTACACCGAATATATCGAGGAACTGTTCACACGTCACCGAAAACTGAGATTGACGCAGGCGGCGCTTGAAACACTTGCGATCATCGCGTATAAACAGCCGGTAACGAAATCGGAGATCGAGCATATCCGCGGCGTGGCCTCCGATGGCGTACTGCATACACTGCTTGAGCGAAACATGGCGTCAATCACAGGGCGGGCCAAAGGAGTCGGCAAAGCGCTTCAGTATGGAACGACCGATGAGTTCCTGAAATTTTTCGGACTTTCCAGTCTTGATGCCCTGCCAAAATTGACCGAGATCGACGAGTTGATGGCGGCGACTGCTTCGCAAGCGCAGACAATGCTCAACTTAAACGATCCCGCCGCCGCGGCACGATTGCTGGCCAAGCTCAATGTGGCCGACGGTACTTTCGATCCGGCCAGTCGGGAGCGGGAAGAAGCAACCGAAGAAAAATCGGACACCGACACTACCGGGAACGAGGAGCCTCGGACGCTTGTTCTAAAATCACGGACAGAGGACAGCACTTTCACGGATTTGCCTGAGAGCGACGACCCGGACGAGGATGAGTTGTTTTCGACCAACACGGTTACGGAGACGGAAGCAACCTGATTAGGTTGATCGTCCCGCGCGCTTCGCGGCGGGAAAACAGTGGGAGTGGTCGATGATTCGGCTGAATAAATATCTTTCTACCTGCGGCGTAACTTCACGCCGTGGCGGCGACGGGATGATCGAGGCGCGCCGCATTTCTGTCAATGACAAGGTAGTCGAGAAACCCGGCATGATGATCGACGAGGCGGTCGACAAAGTAAAGGTCGACGGCCTTGATGTCGTGCCGGTAACCCAGCAAGTATATGTTCTTCTAAATAAACCATCTGGAGTGATGTCGACGCTGGTCGATCCGTTTCGACGCAAGACAGTTGTGCAGTTGCTAAAAAAACTCAAGCACCGTGTGTATCCTATAGGGCGACTCGACTTTGATACAGAGGGCGTTCTACTTTTGACGAATGACGGCGATCTGGCGTATCGGCTGGCGCATCCGAAGTTTGAAGTTACCAAAGTGTACGAGGCCCGCGTGAAGGGGAAATTCACGCGCGAGGACGGTGTAACAATTCAGAACGGGATAAAGCTCGACGACGGTGGTACTGGTCAGGCGATTGTGCATATTCTCGGCTACGGCGCCAACTCAACTCGATTACGGTTGATACTTACTGAAGGTCGCAAGCGCGAAGTGAAACAACTGTGCAAGAAAGTCGGGCACGCAGTGGATCATCTGGTTCGGGTGGAGTTTGCTGGAGTCACAGCCAAGGGAGTTGATTCGGGCCAGTGGCGACTTTTGACCGAAACCGAAGTGGGACGACTTAAGAAGCTGGTAGGGTTGGAGTAGGGTTTTTTTGGGTTTTCCCGAACAACAGTCAACTTAGCTGGGGAGAGCGGCACGAATCATCCGGGCAAACTCGGCCGATAGCGGTCCCGAAGCATACCGACTAACGGCCACTGTATGACCGGCATCGGCGAGTCGCTCGCGTAGTGGCGTATCCTTGAGCATTTTCAAAATAGCTCCGGCAAGGTCGGCTGGATTATCGGGCTGGGCGAGCAGACCGGTTTCGCCGTCAACGATGATATCTGTAATTCCGCCTGAGCGAACCCCAACCACCGGAGCGCCACAGAGCATAGCTTCGGAAAGCGCTAATCCGAAGCCTTCATCCACAGAATTGAGTACGACCACCCCGGCTGAACGGTAAATGTCGGCTAATTCTCTCTGCGAGACCGGTGAGTGGATAGCTACGTGAGGAGAGAGGCCGAGGGCGCGGATTTGTTCTTCAATCTGACTTTGGCGTGGCCCCGCACCCCAAATATCGAGGCGGGCAGTCGAATGATCCGCGCGGACCAATGCAAAAGCGTCTATCAGCTTATCAACCCGTTTTTGTTCGGTGAAGCGGGTAATTGCCACTATTTGATTCTTATCCCATTGTACTGCCGGATTGCGTCGGAAAATAGATTCATCATGCGGCAGAGGCAGAACCTTGATTATTGGGGCGTACTTAGGATCAATCTCGGTGATTCGACCTTTCAGGTAGTGAGACACCACCGTCCAGCCCGACAGGCGGCGGATGAGCGGCCGGAAATACGGTCTGAACAGAAACCCAAATTTGCGCAAGAGGCGGATGTCCGTTCCGTGCGAGGAAATCAGCAGGGGAATGGACCTTCGGGTTGCTATATCTTTCAATATCACCCCTGCCGGAACCAGCCAGTGTCCCCAAACGAGGTCAATTCGCTCGTCGTCGATAAGTCGGTCGGCCGCCTCTCCGAAGGTCTTGAGGAAGCGTCGGAAACGAAACATCCCAGAGAGGGAGCCAAGCGCTACCTGATGCATATTGCCGCGATAGGCAAGAGTTTCCCGGTTGTCGGTGTCATACCGAAATCTCACGACAAGGACCCCGTCGGATTCCTCGCGTTCAACTAGGCCGGCATCGTGCGGCGCAAGAATCACCGGCGTGATGCCCTGTTTGGTCAGGGAATGTGCCAGCATTTTAAGAAAGACGCCTGAGGAATCCGCGGCATGACGCGGATAATTGTGAGTGAGTAAGAGTACGCGAACCTGACGATCCATTGCCACCATTGTACACAGGTATGCCCGGTCGGAAAACATAAATATTGGTCGGGTGGCGCGGCCCTGTTATGTTCATATTCCTTATGCAAGAGATTGAGCCGACCCGCCTTGATTTTGCGTTGGATATTGATTTCAGCGCTATTCTCACTAACCCGATTCTCGATATTGCGGCCCGAGTCTGGGAACAGGACAGATACGATGCTTTTCAGGTTTGCTATCGGTCGATGCGGCGGGTAGATGATCTGGTCGATAACTTGAAAATCGGACACGGTTCGGTTCCGGGCGCATTGGCCGGGCTTGCCGAAGCCGAAATTTCTGGATGGCTTGCTCGAGCGCGATCTAATAATCTTGACGATGACTATGGGCGACAGTTCTTACTTACGCTTGACCGCTATGCTATGCCACTCTGGCCATGGGAGCGACTGGGTAAGGCGATGATTTACGATCTGCGTCATCGCGGGTTTGCCACGTTTCATTCGTTCCTCCGATATTCAGAAGGGGCGGCAATCTCACCGGCGGCGGTGTTTATGCATCTATGCGGAGTGAGAAAAACAGAGACCGGATATGCTGTACCTGAATATGATATCCGCCTAGCCGCACGACCGCTGGCGGTGTTTTCATATCTGGTGCATATCATGCGCGACTATGAAAAAGACCAAAAGGCCGGGCTTAACTATTTTGCCGACACTATTCTTGCACAGGCCGGGCTTACGGTTGAGCAAGTGCGCGATTTGGCGCATAACGGCCAAATTGACACACGGTTGAGAGCGCTGATGAGTTTGTATCATACGATTGCGTCGCGATATCAGGCGGTGGCAAGGCAGATGGTCGACCGGACGTTGCCGTATTTGGATAATCGATATCAACTAAGTCTTGAATTGATCTATACGCTCTACAGTCAAATTTTTGAGAAGGTCGATCCTGAGAGGGGAGCGTTTTCTGCAGGCGACCTAAATCCTTCTTCAGAGGAAGTCAATCAGCGAGTATTACTGACAATCAATCGGTTTCGGCCGACCCCTCGAATTGCACCAACGGGCAGTCGTTCAGATAGTTAGCCCCTGTGGTGAAAGTGCCGTGAAGCCGTGGGAAGAAAACCGAAGCTTGGCGGTACTGATGAAAGATGAAACAAAACAGGCGTTTGGCCAAGGTACAGAAATCGGCGGCCGCCCGAAAGTATAAAGAGGAGAGTATGAAACGAATGATGTTGTTTGGAATCGTATTGCTATCGGCAATCGGTACGGTGTCAGCCGCTGATATAGCGGTCACTGTTTACAATGGCAATTTGGGAGTGGTCAATGAAACCCGGTCGCTGGAGTTCAAGAAAGGGGTCGGGCAATTGAGTTTTACTGATGTCCCAACCCTCATCGACGCCAGTTCTGTCCGATTCGATTTGGTAAACGGCGGGAAAACAGTGGCGATTTTGGAGCAGAATTATGCCTACGATCTGGTCGGGCCGGAGCAGATGTACGCCAAGTATATTGACAAGCAGATCGAACTGACCGACGAAAAGGGGAATATCTATAAGGGTGTGCTCCTGTCGTATTCGACGTCAACATCCAATGCCTTTGGCGGCGAATCTAAGGCGATCATTCGGGAAGAATCTGGCCGTGTGAAAATTATCCAAATGTCCCAAATCGTTGAGGTGAACTTCCCTGTTTTACCCCAAGGGCTGATCACGCGCCCGACGTTATTGTGGAAATACAATTCATCGACTGCCGGAACGATGCCCTGCAAAGTCAGTTACCAGACCACCGGAATGGACTGGACAGCGGAGTATGTCGGGGTACTCAATAGCTCCGAAAATCAGCTTGGGCTTTCCGGTTGGGCGTCTATTACCAACAATTCAGGGAAAACCTACGAAGACGCCAAGTTGAAACTTATCGCCGGTACAATCAATCGCGCCGAATCTCCCCGCATGTATAAGGGGGGACGTGGTATGGAAATGAACATGATGGCCGATGGCCTTGCCGCCGCCGCGCCATTTGAGGAAAAGGCATTCTTCGAATACCATATGTACACCCTCCCTCGAAACGCCACTCTGGCCAATAAAGAGCAAAAACAGATTTCGCTGTTTGATCCTTCGAAGGGAACAGTCGCGAAAGAATTTCTCTATCGTCCCGATCAGGATGCCAAGTCGGTAAAAGTGGTAGTGAAGTTCAAGAACAGCAAAGAGACAGGGCTGGGGATGCCAATGCCGGCAGGACGCATACGAATGTTCAAGGCCGACGATGACGGTATGCTCGTTCTCTTGGGCGAGGATCAGATTGATCATACTCCCAAAGACGAGAGCTTAAAGGTCGATATCGGCACCGCGTTTGATATCGCGGCCGAGGAGCGGACCTCGAATATAACACGGATATCCAATACGGTTGAGGAGAGAGATTTAGAGATTGAGATTCGCAACCGCAAATCTGAAGCCATATCTGTACAGGTTGAGAAAAAGCTGTGGGGATTTTGGGAGATTATGAATTCGAGTTTGGCGTATAAGAAGAAAGATGCTTCTACTGTTTCATGTACTGTACCGCTCAAGAAAGACGAGGTGGTAACGCTTATGCTAAAAGTCCGGTTCACTTCCCGGTAGCAGGATTGGCCGTTGACAGCCGAACCAGCTAGTCTTAAATTCAGCGCTTCGATTTGAAGTTGATGAAGGAGGATATGTTGAAGATGACAGTAAGAACAATCAGCGCCGTGCTCGCCTGTGTGCTTATCGCCGGATCGGCGATTGCCGCGCCCAAGGCCAGAAAACTGAACCCGGATGCCTATATCAAAACGGCCAAGATCGAGATATCAAATCTCGACACGACCCGATTTACCTACGCCGAAGTGATGCTGGATTCGCTGTTAATTTACTATGGGCCCTATGCCGAAGGGTACTACTGGATCGCCCGGATGAAGATCCACATGAACGAACTAACCGGCGATCCTAAAAAAAAGAAACCGTACGTTACGTCGATGGTTTTATATGCCGACTCGTTGCATCAGGTGTGCGCCGATACAAAGGCGAAACTAAATAATCGAAAGGGATGCGACAAGTTTGTCAGTGAGCTGGATTCGATAAAGGTCTTTTATTGGCGGACGTTCTATAACAACGGCGTTGATCAGCTTAAACAAATCACAGAGCAGGCCGCCAATCTGCTGACCGAAACCGATTCCACGGCGATAGTGGAGGCCAGGAAAATCATCAGCCAGAACACCGATTCCTGTCTGGATAATATGGAGTTGGCTATTATTCTCGATCCGGGCGATGCGCGGCCGTATGTCGGAATTGCCAACGCCTATGAAAAACAGGATTCGCTGGTACAATCAACTCATTGGTTGATTAAGGGGCTGGAACGCGCTACCGGCGATGACCGGCTCCCGTTGGTCCAGCAACTTGCGATCAGCAACGGTCAGGGTGGAAGGTTTTGCGAGGCAATCAAATACTTCCGGGAATGGGTCAGCTTAATCCCGAGAGATACCAATGCGCTTACAACCATGGCAAATCTGGCTATTTGCTACAACAGCTGTGATAAGTCTGATTCGGCTATCCTGACTTTTAGAGAAGTACTTGCCATTCAACCGAACGACCTCAATGCGCTGACGGGTATCGGAAAGTATTTCAGGCAGATGGCGGGTTGGGCCGGTGATTCTGCAGGTGTATACGAAGCTTTGAAAAATGATGCCGTGGCCAAGAGTTGGCGCGATATCCGCAAACAGCGATATGATTCTTCAAAAGTCTATATGAAACAGGTCTTTGACTCAAGCCCGCAGGATCTGCTGGTAGCCGAAGAGTATGGCCTTATCTGTTATCTGGTTAGCGATTTTCAAAGCGCCACCGCCGCTTTCACTCGTGTAACCGGCTTGGACGCCACCAATGCGGGGGCTTGGACCACACTTGGTGATTGTCAGGTCTATCTAAAAAAGTGGAAGGACGCTATCGCCGCGTATGAGCGCGCTATTGCCACAGACCCCGACAACAAGCTGGTGTTGCAACAGCTTAGTTCGCTATATCATCAAGAGGGAATGACAGCCAAGGCGGCTGAAATCGATGCTCGGTTGAACAAGAAGTAATCCGCGTCTACTAATAATTGCCAAAGGGCTGGCTCAACGCCGGCCCTTTTTGTTTCTTCCACTATGTCCCATTCAATTCGTTATGCACGGGTAGCTGTCAGCGGACCGTTGTGCCGTACTTTTACCTATTCTGTGCGCCCCGACCTAGAAACGCTCTCACCCGGTCAACGGGTGATAGTGCCGTTTGGACGTCGCTCTATGGTCGGGTATTATATTGGCCCTGCCGAACCGGTGAAGGGGATCGAGATAAAAGCAATACAGCGGGCGCTCGATCCTGCAAGTTTTGTTCCACCTGATTTATTTGCGCTGTGCGTCTGGGTGGCGGAATATTATCTGGCCAATCCCGCCGACTGTCTCTCGCTTGCTTTACCAACGGCCATCCGTAATAGAACTACAGTTCGATTGATTTGGTCGAATATTCAAGAAGACACACCGGATTCGGTTCGGCCGATAGTCAGAGTGGGCAAAGAGGTCAAATCCGAAGAACTCAAATACCTACGCACCAAACACCGCCTTTCAACTTCATCACTCATCACGCGGGGAATAGTTGAAGAGGTTTGGCCCTCGTCCGGTGAAAGCCCCCGACCGCGGATTTCCGGTTATCGTATGGAGTCGGCGTCCAAGTGGGACGAATTCATTGACGGTCGCAGGAGCAAACCCCAGCCATTTGAAGGCGAACGTACCCGTGCCGATCTTTTGTCTCTCGGTTGGACTGATCATCTCCTTTCAGTAGGTGTGAAAGAAGGACTCATCGAGCCAGTCATTAAGGAAGCTTCGGATCGCTCGTTTGAGATGATTCAATCCCGCGTTGAAGTTCAGGCGTTGTCGCTTACTACGGCTCAGCGCGAGGTGTTGGGGCGGTTGGTTGATTCGCTTGACGCCGGTTTCGGAACGTTTCTGTTGCATGGAATAACCGGCTCAGGGAAGACGCTGGTCTACTGTCATCTGATTCAGGAAGCGATCAACCGGGCGAAGACTGTGCTCGTATTGACTCCGGAAATCGCGCTGGCCGGAACGATGCTCGGATATCTAAGGGGATTTTTCGGCGATAGAATTGCCATCATGCATTCGGCAATGAGCGAGCGAGCGCGGCTCGAAAACTGGAACGCTATTCGTAGTGGCAAGCATCCGATTGTTGTCGGGCCGAGGTCGGCGCTCTTTGCGCCGCTTCCGAACCTCGGGTTGATTATTGTCGATGAAGAACACGACGGCTCCTACAAACAGGATGATCCGTCACCGCGTTTCCACGGTCGGGATGCCGCGATCATGCGGGCGCGACTGGCCAAGATTCCAGTTCTACTCGGGTCGGCTTCGCCATCTGTGGAATCGTATCATCAGGCGAAAAGCGGCAAGTACACACTGCTTGAGTTGACAGAACGTCCCGCCGGAGCGAGGTTGCCCGTTGTTCGGGTTGTCGATTTGCGCGAGGATCGGCTTGGCGGCGACTTGCTGTTTATGTCATACGCACTAAAAAAAGAAGTTGACCGACGATTAGCGCTGGATGAGCAGGTGATTTTATTTCTCAATCGTCGCGGATACGCCTCGATGCTCAAATGCGGAGGGTGCGGGCATGTTCCCAATTGTCCTTCCTGCGAGATTCACATGACCTATCACAAAGCGGGTGGCGGGCGGCTTGCCTGTCATTATTGCGGTCTGGTGCGACGCGATTATTCCGCCTGTGAAAAATGTGGCGGGCGAAACTTTCTCTACATGGGAGCGGGTACGCAGAAACTTGAAGAATCGATAGCGCGCATGTTCGAAAACGCGCGGCCGCTTCGCTTTGATTCCGACGCCGCATCGGGCGAGTTTGGCGCGCACCAGATGCTTTCTGATTTCGCGGCACACAAATACAATCTGCTGTTGGGCACGCAGATGGTTACAAAGGGACTCGACCTGCCGAAGGTCTCGCTGGTCGGTGTTTTGTCGGCCGATCATGGCATGGACCTGCCCGATTTTCGCGCTTCTGAAAAGACTTTTGCCCGGTTGCTTCAAGTTGCGGGACGCTCAGGTCGGACCGAGCGCGAGGGTGAAGTAATCATTCAGACGTACGATCCCGAAAATGAAATTATTACGCTTGCGGCACGACAGGATTACTGTGGTTTTTTTGAGCGAGAAATCAGCCTGCGAAAGGAGCACGAATTTCCGCCGTTCACTCGGCTGGTCAATATCGAGATATCTGGCAAATCCGAGGAACAAGTATCGCGCGAGACTATTGAATTTCGACAACGATTGGAAGATGTCGTTACGAAATCTCACGTCGCAATCGAGATACTCGGACCGGCTCCCTGTCCACACTACTTTATAAAGGGAGAGTACCGTCGGCATTTGCTCGTCAAAACTAAGCAAATGTCTCGGTTATCGAGACTGCTGGCTGAATGGGAAATCGGCGAGGCGCGATTCGGATTGCCGTCGGCGGTGAATATCCGGGTGGATGTCGATCCGATTGATCTGATGTAACTTCCGTGGGCTTCAGACGTTCCGTCTGCCCTATGATCGCTACCCTCTGCGTCGTTGCGAGGAGTCTTCGACGAAGCAATCTCTTCTTCGCGCCGCCTTGGTGGCCCACGATTTATCGTGGGGTGAGGGTACCATATCACACGGTGTTTCGTGCCCGGTGTACGTCCCCGTGCACCGGGCCTCCAGTCCTTGTCGCTCTTTGGTGGCCCGTCATTTATGGCGGGTTTCTTTGCCCCACTCCAAAATCACCACCCCTTCACTGGTATTTCCGCCCCCGCCCCAATTGATATGAAGTACCCTCAGCAGATCGCCCAAGCTCGTTTCAGAAAAACAAAATTGTACCCACTCAACGGGTGCGCAATCGCACCGCTGTCAAACAAAGCCATTTCCATGATATCGTCCAACAACTTATGGAGGCCATCACCGAACTTAAGTACCGCTGTGAATCAAACCCATTCCGTGCATTGTGCCAGGTCTTCGGTCAGGCAACAGCCGGACCTGATAACCAACAAAAAAAAGCCGCGTTTGCACGCGGCCTTTTGAAACAAATTGAAAAAGAGAAATTACTTCTTCGAAGAATCGGGCTTCTTTCCTTTGTCGTCGGTTTTGGCCGCACCCTTTGTGCCAGCCGCCGCAGGAGCGGCCTTGCCTCCCGCTGGAGCCGCTTTGCCTGCCGCTGGAGCCGCCTTGCCTGCCGCTGGAGTGGCGCCTTCTTTGGCCGCACCTTCAGCCGGAGCCGCCGCGCCTTCAGCAGTCGCACCCTCAGCCGCCGCCGTTTCGACCTTTATAACAGTCGGAGCAGAAATGACGACGACCGTACGTGTCGGTTCACCCATAATGGTGGCGTTGGGGATATTGAGTTTGCTGACGTGAACTGAGTCGCCAATACCGAGTTCGGTAACATCGACTTCTACATACTCAGGAATATTTGCCGGCAAGCACGAGATTTCAAGCTCGCGCATAACCACCTGCATAATGCCGCCCTCGGATTTGACACCTTTGGAAAGGCCGGTGAAATGAATCGGGACCGAGATATGGATCGGACGGTTCATCGAGATGGCATGAAAATCCAAATGCAGAACTTTGTTGGAAACAGGGTCGCGCTGGATTTCGCGCAAAATCACTTTGCTTTGTTTGCCGTTCACGTTAATCGTGAACAGGGTGCTTTGGCCGCCGGCCTGTTTCATGGCCGTGCGGAAAGCCCGTTCTTCGATTATGAGCGAAGTCGGCTCGGTTTCCGGGCCGTACATGACAGCCGGGATTCGTCCTCCGAAGCGATGTTGACGGGCGGGGCCTTTGCCTTTGCCCAGTCGCTGTTCGGCGGCGAGAGCTATGTCTTTCATGGTCTGTGTCTATCCTCCGTTACTCAATTATTGACGAATTACATTTCTTTGACCGGCGCGCTCTCTTCAAATAAAGAGGACACCGATTGTTCTTCAAATATTCGTTTGATCGCCTCGCCAATCAGCTCCGAACAAGTGAGAACCTCGAACTTGTCGGATAGCTTTTTGTTCGACTGATCAATCGAATCACAGATAACAAATTTTTTAATGGGAGATTGCTCTATTTTTTCAAGAGCGCTTCCGGACAACACACCATGGGTGCAGGCGGCGTAAATATCGAGAGCGCCGCGTTCTTTGCAGAAGTGGGCCGCTTGACAGATTGAGCCACCGGTGTCGACCATGTCGTCGCGCAGAAGAATATTCTTGCCCTCGACATCGCCGATCAGATTCATCACTTCGGAGACATTCGGGCGGGCGCGGCGTTTGTCAACAATTGCCAAATCTGCCCCAAGGGCGCTTGCGGTGCTTCGCGCCAGTTTAAGCGAGCCGACATCGGGACACACTACAATCAAGTTTGGCAGACGCATTTTTCGGAAGTAGTCGTTGAAAATTCCGGCTGAATAGAGGTGATCGTGTGGCAGATCAAAAAATCCCTGAATCTGGCTGGCGTGAAGATCCATAGTCATGATTCGATCGGCTCCTGCAGTCGTAATCAAATTTGCCACCAGTTTGGCGGTAATCGGCACTCGCGGCCGATCTTTACGGTCCTGCCGGGCGTAGCCATAATACGGAATAACAGCGGTGATTCGCATGGCCGAGGCGCGACGAGCGGCCTCGATCAGCATGAGCAGTTCCAACAGATTTTCTGCCGGAGGATTGGTTGACTGAATGATGAACAGATCGGTTCCGCGGATATTTTCGTTGATCTGCACAAATACTTCCGCGTCGGAAAAGCGGGTGACGGTGCAGTCGGTGACTCTTTCACCAACATAGGCGGCAATCTTTGAGGCCAGCATAGTGTTGGCGTTGCCCGTGGTTAATCTGATGTCGCTTCGAATAATCATTTCATCAACTCTATACTTTTTCCGTTACCTCTCGGGTCGTCGCGGCGAAGACACTTGGTTCAGACGTATGTCTAAACTGGCTGGGGCGCCAGGATTCGAACCTGGGATAGCCAGCTCCAAAGGCTGGTGTCTTACCACTTGACGACGCCCCAACATCTTTAGTCATGCGTCGCGTGAGAGTTCAGCTCTTCTTCGTACGCTTCCAGAACTTTTCGTTCCAGTAGCGCGCGCATTTCTTTGTTGACCGGGTGGGCTACATCTTGGTGTGTCCCGTCCGGCCGTTTCCGGCTTGGCATCGACACGAAATAACCGCCGGTGCCCTGAATGATTTTCAGTCCTCGCACCACGAACGCGTGATCAAACGTCACGTTTGCGAATCCCTTGAGCTTCTCCTCATTTCTGAGGGTGACCCGAATCTCGGTAATCTCCACGGTCGTCTCCCGGTTGCTGTGTACCACTTACCGGATACGCGACCGGCCTCACCGTGTGAACCTGCCAATCGCAACCGGCACCGACGCTGTTAATCCCCGCTGGAGGAGCGTCACGAAACAGTCCCGCGAAGGCGGGACCGGATCCGCTCATCCGTGCAAGGACGGCGCCACATCTCAAAAGCTCATCTTTGATTCTCACCAATTCTGGAAAGAATTGAAGATGAATTTTCTCGAAATCGTTACCGGCGAGTTTCAGGGTCAAAAAAAACTCGTCGACCGATTGGCAAGGGGTTAACATAAACGGGCTCTTCGGGTTTGTCAAGCCACGTTCGGACATCCTCTGATATGCCTCGGCTGTTGAAACTGCCAAGGATGGCTTTATGAGGACGGCCCAATAATTGGTAGGGTAGTGCGTCGGTTGGCAGACCTCGCCCCGACCTGTGACCATCGCCTGACCGCCGGAGAAGAAGAATGGGACATCGGACCCGACCGATAGCCCGATTTCAGCCATAAGATTTTGCGGCATATTGAGTTGAAAGAGCGTATCGATGGCTATGATGGTCGCTGCGGCATCGGCTGACCCACCGCCAAGCCCAGCCGCCATCGGAATATTCTTTTCGAGACGGACAGTTAGTCCGCCGACTTGTGGGTATTTCACCTGAACTTCCCGGTAGGCCTTAGCTACAAGGTTATCAGCGTCAACCGCGAGTCCTTTGATTGTACTTTCCGGCGAGATCTCAAGATGAACTCCCGGCTTGCTCGATTTTGTAAAGGTCAGGCGGTCGAAGAGTGAAACGGCCTGGAAGAGGGAGTTGATGTTGTGGTAGCCGTCGGGTCGTTTACCCAACACTTCGAGAAAGAGATTAATCTTGGCGGGTGCGCCAATGACAAGCGTGTCGTTGTTCAATCGTTTGAGGAACATGGGGGAATGATAACACCGGGAGGCAGTAAAGGAAACAGGGGGTGGGTTAAAGGGGAAGGCCACTGGTCTTGGGGCTTCGCCGCGTTATATCGAGATTACAGACTCCCACGTTGAAACGTGGGCCACAAAAGCCAAGATACGATGAAATAGTACTCTAATCAGTTAGGCCACCTGCCCGCCGAAGACTCCTCGCGTCGACGGTCAGGTGAGGGCACCTGACCGCACGCCGTCGCCGAATTTTTGTGGCTGGCGTACGACCCCGTGCGCCAGCTTGCCGACTCTTCGTGGTACACGAGGACGTACTCTACGCACGGAATTTCGAAGAAGACAGAAAAGGTCGCGGTTACAATCATCACGTCATTAACTTGTCATCCGCCACTCGCCCCATTATACTTGTGCAGAAGAAAAATTTCACAAGCAGTTCTGTGGAGGTTATCGATGGATCCGTTTGGCGCCATAGCTGAGTTAAAGACAAAAAATCGCTCATACAAGATTTACAAGCTCGACCGGTTGAGCAAACACGGCCGGATCGACAAACTGCCGTATTCAATCAAAGTAATGCTCGAAGCGGTACTTCGTTCAGTTGACGGCAGAATTGTTACCGAGCAGGATGTTATCAAAGCGGCGGGATATAATCCAAAAAAAGTCGGCGATATTGAAATTCCGTTCAAACCGGCGCGGGTGATCCTTCAGGATTTCACCGGAGTTCCAGCGGTGGTTGATCTGGCGGCGATGCGCTCGGCGATGAAACGAATGGGGGGTGACCCGAAAAAGATCAACCCGCTTATTCCTGTCGATCTGGTGATCGACCATTCGGTACAGGTGGATGCTTACGCTTCCGACGACGCTCTTGCGCAGAATATGCAGTTGGAATTTGAACGCAATTCCGAGCGGTACGAGTTTCTGCATTGGGGAAAAAACGCCTTCAACAATTTCCGCGTTGTGCCACCTGCGACCGGAATCGTGCACCAAGTGAATCTCGAATATCTGGCGAAAGTAGTCTGGGTAACCAACGGTGTCGCCATGCCGGATACCGTTCTCGGAACCGACAGCCACACCACGATGATCAACGGTCTGGGGGTGGTCGGCTGGGGTGTGGGCGGAATCGAAGCCGAGGCGGTGATGCTCGGTCAGCCGATGTATATGCTCATGCCGGAAGTGATCGGGTTTCGCATGACTGGGCGTTTGCCCGAAGGTGCCACCGGAACTGATTTGGTGCTGACCGCCACGCAAATGCTTCGCAAAAAAGGGGTGGTGAATAAATTTGTCGAATACTGCGGCCCGGCGCTGGATGAATTGTCACTGCCGGTCAAGGCGATGGTTGCCAATATGGCGCCGGAGTATGGCGCGACGGTCGGATATTTTCCGGTCGATCAATCGACGATGGATTATTTGAAAATGACCGGACGGTCAGAGGATGAACTCGATCTGGTTGAACGGTACACCAAGGAGCAGGGGTTGTTCCGTGCCAAAGGATCAACCGAGCCGGAATACACCGAAGTTATAGAACTTGATCTTTCCACTGTGGTGCCGTCGTTGGCCGGACCGAAACGTCCTCAGGATCGGGTTACGCTGAAAAATATAAAGCAGGATTTTGTCGAGTTGCTATCCAAACCTATCAAAGAGCGGGGATTTGAACTTTCCGGCGGCGACCTGCGTTCGAGCGCGACGATTAACGACGGATACAAAGCGGAGATTCATCACGGCGCGGTGGTGCTGGCCGCGATTACATCGTGCACGAATACCTCGGACCCGTATGTGTTGATCGCGGCGGGATTATTGGCGAAAAAGGCGGTGGAGCGTGGATTGAAGGTGAAACCGTATGTGAAAACTTCGCTCGCGCCCGGTTCGCGTGTTGTAATAGAGTATCTGCAGAAGGCGGGACTGCTCACGTATCTTGATAAACTTGGGTTCAATAATGTCGGATTTGGATGTACTACCTGCATAGGTAATTCCGGGCCACTACCTGAAGCTGTCGCGAAAGCAATCAACGATGGCAAGATTGTCGCGGCGGCGGTTCTTTCGGGGAATCGGAATTTTGAGGGACGAATCAATCCTAACACAAAAGCAAATTATCTGGCCTCGCCGCCGTTGGTGGTAGCGTACGCGCTGGCCGGGTCGATCGATATCGATTTGACAACTGAACCGATTGGTGTCAACGACAAAGGCGAAAAAATCTATCTCAAAGATATTTGGCCGACAACCGCGGACATTGTGAAACATGTCAGTGCGAGTGTGACACCGGAACTTTTCCGGACGCAATATGCTTCGGTGTTCGACGGCAACCCGACCTGGAACGCGATTACCTCGAAGAAAAGCGAGATTTTCGACTGGCAGGACAAATCGACTTACATTCAGGAGCCGCCATTCTTTATCGGCATGCAACGTGAGCCGGGACAAATCGCCGCAATTGCTGAGGCCCGTGCGCTGGCGGTGTTTGGCGATTCGATCACGACCGATCATATTTCTCCCGCCGGGGCGATCAAAGCGGACTCGCCCGCCGGGAAATTCCTGATGGATAACGGCGTAACATTCGCGAATTTTAATTCGTATGGCTCGCGGCGAGGAAACGACCGGGTGATGACGCGCGGGACATTCGCCAATATCCGTATCAGAAACGCGATGCTCCCCGGAACCGAAGGTGGAAACACGAAATATCTGCCGACCGGCGAGACGATGCCGATTTACGACGCCGCGATGAAATACAAAGAAACTCGCACGCCGCTTGTGATTCTCGCTGGCAAAGATTACGGTATGGGCTCCTCGCGGGACTGGGCGGCCAAGGGCACGGTGCTACTGGGTGTGCGGGCGGTGATCGCGCAGAGTTACGAACGGATACATCGGTCGAATCTGGTGGGCATGGGTGTGCTTCCCCTGCAATTTCTTGAAGGAGAATCGCGCGAGACACTGGGACTTACCGGCGAGGAGATTTTCTCGGTCAATGATTTTTCGACTTCACTGCATCCGAGGCAGATGGTTACGGTGAATGTGCAGTCGAAAAACGGGCCTCGATCCTTTCAGGCGTTGGTGAGAATCGACACGCAAATTGAAGTTGAGTACTATCGTCATGGCGGCGTTCTGCCGATGGTATTGAGACAGTTGATGAAGTAGCAATATGAACATTCAAAATAACCGGAGTGTGAAATGCCAATAGCAACACCTGAAATCTATCGCAAAATGCTCGACTCCGCCCAACAGGGTGGGTACGCATTCCCGGCGATCAATGTAACCTCGTCGGAAACAATCAACGCCTCGCTCAAGGGATTTGCCGATGCCAAGTGTGACGGTATTATCCAAGTCTCCACGGGCGGTGGAGAATTTGGCTCAGGGTTGGGAGTAAAAGATATGGCGTTCGGTGCGATTGCGCTGGCCGAGTTCACGCATCGTGTGGCGGAGAGATACCCAATTTATGTCGCGATGCACACCGATCATTGCCCACCCGGTAAGGTCGACAAATATATGATGCCGCTGATTGCGGAAACGTCGCGGCGACGCAAGGCGGGACTCACAAATTTGTTTCATTCACACATGTTCGATGGTTCGGAACTTCCGCTTGCGCAGAATATCGCCAAATCGGTTGAGCTGATGAAACTGTGCAAAGAAAACGATATCATTCTTGAAGTCGAAATCGGCGTGGTTGGAGGCGAAGAAGACGGCGTCGACAACAGCGCGACCGATCATGACAAACTCTACACTTCACCGCAGGATATGATCGAGGTGTATAAAGCGCTCTCGCCGATCGGCGGGCGGTATATGCTTGCTGCGACATTTGGTAACGTGCACGGGATATACAAACCGGGCAATGTTGTGTTGAAGCCGAAAATCCTCAAAGAGGGGCAGGACGAAGTTGTCAAGCAATTCGGCGCGAAGGCATATTTTGATCTGGTCTTTCACGGCGGGTCGGGATCGGAACTGGCAGATATCCACGAGACGCTTGAGTACGGGGTGGTGAAGATGAATGTCGACACCGACACGCAGTATGCGTTTACCGAGCCGATAGTTCTGCATGTTGACGCCAACCGAAAGGCGCTGTTGCACACCGACACCGAGGTCGCCGACAAAAAGAAGTTTGATCCGCGGTCGTATTTGAAGAAATGCGAGGAGAACATGGCGAAGCGTATCACCCGTGCCTGCCAGGACTTGAAGGCGGAGGGAAAGACGATTTGTAGGGGGTAGGCGGTGATGAGTCTGTTCTCAACACCAAAGCTTGGCAGGACTCTGGCAAATGCTCTTGCGGTTACCGTGGCGTCACCTGACGGATTCCAATTATCCAGTGACGTAGTTACAAATGGGGCAGGTGTTCTGAGTAGCCACGCGGCCGCAGAAGAATACAAGTATTGCTCAGGAGTTGGCGATAGCCAGGCCTTTACTGGATTGTTATGAATGTAGTTCAACTTCACTCGAAATTGCTCATCGGAGCAAATCGCTACATCGTCAAACCGAGGATTCCAAACTCCTTTTCGGTCGGGATAAAGTGACCGTGACGAGAATCCTTTGATATCACGCATCAAGCGTGACAATTGGGGGCCGCCTTTACACACGCCAACGAGCAAGTGAAAGTGATTGGGCATCAACACATAGCCGAAAAGGCAGATATCGGGCTTGATGATAAAAGAAACGATGATATCAAGCAGGCCTTCAAGTTTCTCCTTTGTAACAAACAACTCTTCATGATTGATAACGGAAGTTGTGACGAAGAAAATTCGTTGATCGGTCAGTTGAGTGCGTCCGCGGAGAGGCATGGGGGTAATTAGAGATGTGGATGATTCGTCGGCAATCATTTTTTGCGTCAGGTGAGGGCACCTGACGCCACGGAATAGGACCTGCGTCAGGTGAGGGCACCTGACGCCACGAGATGTGCACGCAAACAAAACCAACTCACCGCTTGCACGAGAGGGGAAAGGGGTGTAATTTACGGGTCTATGAAACTCGGACTAATTGGCAAGCCGCAGAGCGGCAAAACGACCATATTCAACGCCGCTGGCGCACAAAACCAAGCGGTGGGGGATTTCTCACAGGCGGTGCATCGCGCGGTGATCAAAGTCCCCGACCCGCGTCTTGAGGTGCTGGCAGAACTGGTCAATCCCAAAAAAATCACCTACGCAGAAATTGAACTGCTCGACGCTCCCGGTCTGTCCGGCAAAGGAAAAGATGCGGCCGGGCTGGAAATAAATCAGGAGCTCCGTCAGATGGAAGCGTTCATCATGGTGATCGACGCCTTTTCCTCCGAAGCCAAGCCGGAAGCCGATATCCGCAATGTGATAGATGAGCTGGTGTTTTTAGATCAGGTGCTGATCGAAAGCAATATCGACAAGCGCGAACGCAAAACGAGACTGACGGGCGACAAGCACGAGGCCCACGAGATCGATCTGCTGAAGCGGTGCCTGAAATTTGTCGAAGACGGTAAACCGCTCATCGAATTGAATCTGACCGAAGACGAGCTACGCCCGCTCAAGGGGTACATGCTGTTGACACTCAAGCCGCTGTTGATCGTGCTGAATATCGCTGAAGACAAACTTCCCGAAGCGGTCGAGATCGAAAAGAAGTACTCAAATCTGGTTCAGCAAGGCCGTCGGGAATTGGCGGTCGTCTGCGGCAAGATCGAAATGGAACTGGTGGCCTTGGCGGCCGATGAACGGGCCGCGTTTCTGGCTGATCTGGGAATCGCCAAACCGGCAATGGAAATCGTGGTACAGCGATCGTACGCTTTGCTCGGTCTGATTTCATTCTTGACCGCCGGTGAACCGGAAGTGCGGGCGTGGACAATCAAGAAGGGGACGACCGCGCAGAAATCAGCGGGCGTGATTCACTCCGATATCGAACGTGGGTTTATTCGCGCCGAGGTAACGGCCTACAACGATTATGTAACGCTCAAGACCCCAGCGGCGATCAAAGCCGCCGGCAAACAACGGCTTGAGGGGAAAGAGTATGTATTGGCGGACGGGGATGTGATTTTGTTTCGGTTTAATGTGTGAGAAGTATTGGCGTCAGGTCACGCTCACTTCCGTTCGCTAAAACCTGACGCAACTTACAAGAGTGTCAGGTCTTGCTCGCTTCGCTCGCTAGGACCTGACACAAAATGGACCCTTCGACCCTGCGGCTTCGCCCCAGGACTTCGCAAGCTCAGGGTGAAGTCCGAGTGGTCAGGCGAACTTTGTTTCGAAAACGACTTCAGGCTGAGCCTGTCGAAGCCTTCACCTTTCGGCTTGGAACTACTGCGACGGGAACCGTGCGGTCCCCAATGTGGTTCAATGGCGACCTGTTCAGTTTTTGCGCAGTGTGCCGATAATGTTAGGGACTGGATACGAAGTAGAAATATGACTAAGACGCTCGACCGAAAAATAACCGAAGTTACCGCGACTCCGACCGCTCTGCCGATCCTTCCGTTGAAGGGTGTCGTGGTATTCCCATATCTGATTACCCCACTCATGATTCAGGACGTCGCCCAGACTCGTCTGGTTGATGAGGCGCTGATGCGCGGTTCGCGGATCGGATTATTTTTGCAGAAAAATCCAAAGCAGGAAAATCCGGGTCCGGATGATTTGTTCCGGGTCGGCACAGCAGGAAATATTCTCAAAATGCTCCGGTTCCCCGATGGAACGGTGCGGTTTCTGGTGCAGGGTTTATCTCGCATCAAGGTTCGGTCGTTTGTTTCGACCTCGCCACATCTGGTAGCAGAAGTCGAAGAACTGGCCGACGAAGTCGAGGGTTCGGTCAAAGTCGAGGCGATGCAACGCAATGTGCTTGAGAAGATCAAGCAGTTAGTCGAGCTGGCGCCGTATCTGAACGAAGAATTCCATGTCTCGGCAATCAATCAGGACACGCTGTCCAAGTTGACTGATTTTACCGCGTCGTATCTGAATATGTCCATGGAGCAGAAACAGCTCATTTTGGAAGAAACCGACGTGGTCCGCCGCACCGAGACGCTCTATGCCGCGATCATGAAAGAGATCGAGGTTCTTGAACTATCGCAGAAGATTCAGGCCTCGGCCGCCAACGAACTGGGCAAGAACCAGCGCGATTTTATCCTCCGCGAACAGCTCAAGGCAATCCGCCGGGAACTCGGCGACGGTGATGACAAAAGCGAAATTGATGAATTTGAAAAGCGTATTACTGAAGCGGGTATGACCGAGATTGCCGAAAAAGCGGCGCGCAAAGAACTCGAACGGATGAATCACATGGCTCAGGCCTCGGCCGAGTACACGGTGTCGCGAACGTATTTGGACTGGCTGGTCTCGCTCCCGTGGGTCAAATCGACCAAGGATATTTTGGATCTGACCAAGGCGAAGAAAGTTCTCGATATAGATCATTACAATCTGGAAAAAGTAAAAGACCGCATTTTGGAATATCTGGCGGTTCGCAAATTGAAGGCATCGGTCAAAGGTCCGATCCTCTGTTTTATCGGCCCTCCCGGTGTGGGAAAGACCTCGCTTGGTAAATCTATCGCTCACGCGATGGGGCGCGAATTCGCCCGTGTGTCGCTCGGCGGTATGCGCGATGAAGCCGAAATTCGGGGACATCGGAGAACGTATATCGGATCGATGCCCGGACGAATTTTGCAGAGTATTCGTCGATGTGGCTCAAATAATCCGGTGATCATGCTCGACGAAATTGATAAACTCGGCGCAGATTTTCGGGGCGATCCGGCCTCGGCGCTCCTTGAAGTGCTCGATCCGGAGCAGAACGATACGTTTTCTGATCATTATCTCGATGTGCCTTTCGATTTATCGCGCGTGATGTTTATCACTACCGCCAACTGGTCGGAGCCGATTCCGCCGGTGCTTCGCGACCGTATGGAAATGATCTACATTCCGGGGTACACTGATTTTGAGAAGCTCGCGATTGCCAAACGGCATCTTGTGCCAAAGCAACTCGAAAACCACGGTATCGACAAGAACCAATTGTCATTCACCGATAGCGCCATTCAGACGCTTGTTGACGGATACACCCGCGAAGCCGGTCTTCGCAATCTGGAACGCGAAATCGCCGCGGTGACACGCAAAGTGGCCCGCAAGGTAGCGTCGGGTAATAAGGGAAAGACAGCAATCGATAAGGGAGACATTTCAAAACTATTGGGCGCGCCGCGATTTACCCGTGACGCGCTTTCGCGCAAGGGACGAATCGGTGTTGCGCCGGGTTTGGCGTACACCTCGGTTGGCGGCGAACTTTTGTTTGTTGAAGCCACCGCCATGCAGGGAAAAAATCAGCTCACCCTTACCGGGCATCTCGGCAATGTGATGAAAGAATCGGCACAGGCGGCGATGTCATTTATTCGGTCGAATGTCCGTTCGCTCGGTATTCCACCGAACGTATTCGATGGCCAGGATGTTCATATCCATGTGCCATCAGGTGCGATTCCCAAAGACGGTCCTTCGGCAGGAATAACGATGGCAGTCGCGCTATCCTCGATGTATGCAAAGCGGGCGGTGAAACCGCGACTGGCGATGACCGGAGAGCTAACGCTTCGCGGCGAACTTCTTCCCATCGGCGGCCTGCGCGAAAAACTGCTGGCGGCGCTGAGGGCCGGAGTTGAGACAGTCATCTTGCCTGAAGAAAATCGCAAAGACCTCTCGGAAATTCCGTCCGAGATAAAAAAAGACCTCAAGTTTAAGTTCTTTTCCGATGTCACGTCAGCCATTACCTTTGCCTTGGTTCCACCCGCGAAAAAGGCCAAGGCAACAAAAGCCCGCGGGAAAACGAAGAAATCTTCCTAAGCTCAGGACGGAAGTATGAAACTGGTCACGGCCGACCAGATGCAGGCGATTGATCGCGACGCTATTGAACAACGTGGCATTCCCGGCCCGACACTCATGGAAAATGCCGGGCGAGAAATTGCCGAGCGGACCCTTAAGGGTGTATTAGATAATCCCACCGAAAAACATGTTGCAATCTTCTGCGGCAAGGGGAATAACGGCGGCGACGGTTTTGTCATCGCCCGATATTTGCATCGGGCCGGAATTTCAGTCGATGTTTGGTTTTTAGGGCCGATTGAACAGTTATCATCGGATGCCCGAAAAAACTTTGATGCCGCCGCCGGATTGGGTGTGCGACTGCACCAAGTCTTGTTGATCACTGACATTCCCAATACGCTCGAACATGATTTGATTGTCGACGCCATTCTTGGAACCGGATTTACAGGAACACCCAGTGAAATCGTCGCACACTTGATTGATTTTATTAATTCACAAAATGTGCCTGTTATCGCGGTCGATCTTCCATCGGGTCTGGATGCAAATACCGGCACTCATGCGGGAATTGTCGTGCGAGCGGATTTTACCTATACGTTAGCTCTGCCGAAATATGGGCTGTTTGTTTCGCCCGGAAGAGAAATGGCAGGATTGGTTTCAGTTGTGTCGATTGGCATACCGGAAGAGTCGATTACTCCGCTTGGCTTGCAATGCGAGTTGATTACGTCGGAGCTTGTAGCTTCGTCGCTTCCAGCGCGCAAACCCGATGGCCACAAAGGAGATTTCGGCTGGGTGTTGGGTGTGGCCGGATCAACGGGGATGACCGGCGCGGCGGCGCTGGCAGGAGAGAGCGCGCTAAGATCAGGGTGTGGTCTGGTGCGGATCGCCTGTCCGCAAACTGTTGAGCCGACGCTTGCGATAAAGTTGACCGAAGTGATAACGCATCCGCTTCCCGATGTTGGCAAGAAAGGAGCGCTGGCGCTCCGGGCACTTGGCGAAATTTTATCACTACAAAAAGATTACGACTCAATTATTCTTGGCCCCGGAATCGGCAGGCATCACGAAACGAGCGAATTACTGCGCCGACTGATTGGTCGGCTCGAAAAACCGATCGTGCTTGATGCCGACGGACTGAATGCATTTGAAGATCACTCAGACTTACTCGCCGACCACAAATCACCGTTGGTAATAACACCGCATGCCGGGGAATTCAAGCGACTGACTGGAATTGATGTCCCGGTGGACATTCACGAACGGCTACGCATCGCACGCGAGACTGCGAAACTGCTGAAGCTGACGCTAGTCCTCAAGGGAAGCCCAACCATTGTCGCCGGGGCTGATGGTGAATGCTATCTCAATCCGACGGGCAATTCCGGAATGGCGACAGCGGGAAGCGGCGATGTGCTTTCCGGAATTATCGGTTCACTGCTGGCTCAGGGGATGAGCGGCATGAGCGCCGCAGTGTGCGGCGTATTTATTCATGGCATGGCGGGTGATCTGGCGGCGGCGGAGTTGACCGAGCGGGGGATGATCGCGGGGGATATGGTGCGATGTTTGCCGGAAGTTTTCAGCTATCTCGAATCGATTCAATAGCCCGCCGTTTTCTCACGGCAGATTGGCAGAACCACTCGCAAGGCCTCGTGTTCTGTCCTGCGGTTATTGGAATGCGGTCGCGGATAAATTGGCGAAGGGGATGAAGTAACCAGTGTTTACAGAGGCCGGCAGTTCACACGCCTTCGGCGCAAGAACTGCCGGAACTTTCGGAAATGGGTCTCGACTACGCTCGACCCGACAAAATGGTATTACAACCCACCGCAAAGCGGTGGGCTATCTAACTTATAATAACTACTTCAGGAAAATCACATCGCAGTTGTCACCGGCGGTAACCCATCCTTTGCGACCGTCCGAAAGCTCAATTTGACAGACCTTACAGCATTCCTTAAAATATTTGACGTCCAAGACAAGGGCCGTGTCACCGATAGCAAGCTCACCAATTGTATGCACATCCTTGTAGTCCGAAGGTACTGCTTCAGCAATTACCTTCGCTAAATTGGGTCCGATACCAACAACTGCTTCACGAGACTTGAAGGGACATCCCACTAACAACATCAGGCAAATCACTGCAAGGATACATAGAAGTTTCTTCATGGTACCACCATCAGTGCCATTGTTACTCCTCCGATCCATGACACTTCTTATACTTCTTCCCACTTCCGCAGGGGCAAGGGTCGTTGCGACCGACTTTTGGCATCGTGCGTTTGACAGTCTGAACTGGGCTTCCCGTTCCGGCCTGCGAGGCGCGGGCCATCGGGTTTGGTTCGGCGCCTTCGATGCCTTCTCCGATTGCTCCGGAAGCGGCAGATGAAATACCCATGTTGGTCGAATCGGCATGAGTTGCGACCATCGCCGGCGCGCGTCGTTGAGTGCGTTCTTCGGGAAGGTTCACCTGCAATTTGTAGACTAAGTTGACAGCTTCTTTGTCGATTGCGCCGATCATTTTCTCGAAAATGATAAACGCCTCTTTTTTGTAAATGTCGATCGGTTTTCCCATGCCGCCGTGGTAGGCGCGGAGACCTATTCCCTGTCGCAGTTCATCCATCTCGGCCAGATGGTCGCGCCAGAAACGGTCGATGGTAGAAAGCACCGCATATCGCTCCAACTGGCGCATAATCTCTTCGCCGTAAGCCGTTTCTTTCTGTTTGTAGAAAGTCATCACCGCGGAGAGTACTTGGGCTTTGAGTGATTCTCGGGTTAGTTTGGGAATGTCGTCTTCGGCGAATTTCAGATTGAACAGGTAGATTGTGCGAAGTTCGTCGCAAAGCCCGGTCAGATTCCAATTTTCGGGGTACTCTTTTACCGGGCAGTGGTCTTCGATGAGTCCATCGAGAACGGATTCGATCAGTTCGACTACTTCTTCCTTAATCGACGGGCGTTCGAGCGCGGCCAGGCGGCGTTCATAAATCCATCGCCGCTGGACATTCATCACGTCGTCGTATTCAAGCGTGTGTTTGCGAATGGCGAAGTTTTGGATTTCGACTTTTTTCTGCGCCCGTTCAATCGCGCGCGTGACCATGGAGTGTGCGATGACCTCGCCTTCCTTTACGCCGAGCTTATCCATGATGACACCCAACCGTTCGCCGCCGAACAGGCGCATCAGGTCGTCTTCGAGCGAAAGGTAAAAGGATGACGAACCGGGGTCGCCCTGACGACCTGCGCGACCGCGTAGCTGGCGGTCGATGCGGCGGGCTTCGTGACGTTCGGTGCCAACGATATGCAAACCACCGTTTTCTACTACGTCGGGTCCGAGTTTGATGTCGGTGCCGCGACCGGCCATGTTGGTGGCGATGGTAACTGCGCCAGAATGTCCGGCGTTGGCGACGATTTCGGCTTCACGCTGGTGTTGTTTGGCGTTCAAGACGTTGTGCGGGATATTCACCCGTTTCAACATTCGGGAGAGTGTTTCGGATACATCGACCGAGACCGTACCGACCAACACCGGTCGGCTCTCTTTGTATTTTTCGGTGATTTCTTCGATGATCGCGTTGTATTTCTCGCGGCGGGTGCGATAGATTTCGTCGTCGTGATCGTCGCGGATGACGGTTTTATTCGGCGGGATCACGGTAACATCGAGTTTATAGATGTCCCAGAATTCCTGCGCCTCGGTTTCGGCGGTACCAGTCATTCCGGCCAGCTTTTCATACATTCGAAAATAATTCTGCAGAGTGATTGTCGCGAGCGTTTGGCTTTCAGCTTCGATAGTGACGCCTTCTTTGGCCTCAATTGCCTGATGCAATCCGTCGGAATATCTGCGACCGGGGAGAATACGCCCGGTGAACTCATCGACGATCATCACTTTTCCGTCCTGAAGAACATACTCGACATCTTTTTCGTACAGCGAATAAGCCCGCAGGAGTTGATTGATAGCGTGGACTTTTTCGGAGCGATCGCCGTGGAGCTTATACGATGCCTCGGATTTCTTCTGCCTTTCTTCTGTGGAAAGGGAGGTGTCACCTTCGATTTCGGAAAGCATGGTAGAAAGATCGGGAATCTCGAACAGGCGTTGTTGGTCGGCGGATAACTGTGAAGCGCCGAGATCAGTGAGCGCCATCGAATGTTCACGTTCATCGATGAAGTAATAGAGCCGGTCATCGATCTCGTGAAGCTTTTTGTCGCGCATGTAGTTGGCTTCTACGTCGACAACCAGTTTTTGCATCCCGGATTCTTTAAGAAGTTTCAACAGCCGTTTGTTTTTGGGCGCGCCCCGTCGTGCGGCCAAGAGAAGAGACCCGTTCTCGAAATCATCTTTGTTATCGGGTGATTCCAGCGACTTCTCGACTTTGGCGATCATATCGTTGATGAGGGTGGATTGCCGCTTTACGATATTCTCGACCGTAGGTCGCATTTCGCGGTACCGGTCGTGACCGCTGGCCTCGACCTGCCCCGAGATAATAAGCGGGGTGCGGGCCTCATCGATAAGAATAGAATCGACTTCATCAATGATGGCGTAGTGATATTCGCGCTGGACCCGGTCCTCAGCTCGCTGGGCCATGTTGTCGCGCAAATAGTCGAATCCGAATTCGTTGGCAGTGCCGAAGGTTATGTCGCACAAGTATTGCAGATGTCGCTCGGCGTTGGTCATCGAATTTTGAATGACGCCGACGGTCAGCCCCAGAAATTCGTAAATCTTTCCCATCCACTCGCGGTCGCGGCGGGCTAAGTAATCGTTGACGGTTACAATATGTACACCGCGCCCGGTGAGGGCGTTTAAATAGGTCGGCAGTGTGGCGACAAGAGTTTTACCTTCGCCAGTGCCCATTTCGGCAATCTTGCCCCGATGAAGCTCGATGCCGCCCAGAAGCTGGACGTCGAAATGTACCATATTCCACGGGATTGGCATACCTACCACATCCCAGGTAGTGCCGACGTGGCGGCGGCAGGCCTCTTTGACGACGGCGAACGCCTCACACATGATGTCATCGACAGTCTCGCCATCGGCCAGTCGTTTTTTGAGATCCTCAGACTTGGCGCGGAGCTGGTCGTTGGAGAGATCTTTGAGTGACTCGAAATGTTCGTTTATTTCGATGACCAATGGCCAGATTTTTTTTTGATCCCGCTCGTATTTGGTACCGAATATTTTTTCAAGAAGCTTACGCATTGTGTTTCCATTTCATAGTTGCGGTCATCTACCCGTAGACTTCCATAATACCAAACTCTTTCGGTCAAGGCAACGCAGGGTTCAAGGAAACGTTGTGGGCGGTGCGACCACAGCGAAGGAAGGGCTACTGGCCCAGTCAGTTGACTGGCGCTGGCCGTTGATATATAATAACTTGCTGTCCGAAAACGATCTGGAACGAATTTAGTCCAAGGGAACCCATACATGCTCGACCTGAAATTTATTCGCGAAAACCCCGACCTAGTCAAGGCCGGAATAGCCAAGAAAAACGACAATTCCGATATCGACCGCCTACTGGAGATAGACCGAGACCGCCGCGAGACCATCGCCCGGGTAGAACAGCTCAAAGCAGAGCGCAATACTGTGTCGGCCGAGGTCGCCAAGAAAAAGAAAGCCGGAGAGCCGGCAGACGCCATTATTGAGAAGATGCGGCAGGTGGGGGATGAAATAGCGGCCCTCGATGAGCGGCTTCGCCAGATTGAATCAGACCAGCAAACCGCCCTGTCGTGGATTCCGAATCTTCCGCACGAGAGTGTGCCGGTGGGAGCCGATGCCTCAGCGAATAAAGTTGTGCGGGAATGGGGGGAGATTCCCAAGCCGAATTTCAAGGTGCTTCCGCACTGGGAAATCGGCGAGAAACTTGGGATTCTCGATCTCGAAGCGGCGGCCAAGATTTCCGGTTCAGGGTTTTACCTACTGAGGGGAAAAGGGTCGTTGTTGCAACGGGCGCTAATCAATTATATGCTGGACACTCACACTGCCGACGGGTTTGTGGAAACCAACGCGCCCTACCTTGTGAATGCCGACACGATGTTCGGCACTGGTCAGTTACCCAAATTCGCAGAGGACATGTACAAGACCGAGGGGGATAATATGTATCTGATCCCCACCGCCGAAGTACCGCTGACCAATATGTTCAAGCAGACAATTTTGAACGAAACCGATCTGCCGAAATATATAGTCGGGCATTCCCCCTGTTTTCGTCGAGAGGCCGGTTCAGCGGGGAAAGACACACGCGGGATGATTCGGGTACACCAGTTTGACAAAGTTGAGTTGGTGAAAATCGTGCATCCTGACAATTCGTACGAGGAGCTTGAATCGTTGGTTCGGCAAGCGGAGAAGATTCTGCAAGGACTCAAACTGCCCTATCGCGCTATCGTGCTCGCGACCGGCGACATGACTTTCTCGTCTACCAAAACGTATGATCTGGAACTCTGGGCGGCGGGGGTAGACAAGTGGCTGGAGATTTCGTCGATTTCGAACTTTGAAGATTTTCAGGCACGTCGCATGAACGCCCGGTTCCGCGATGCAGACAAGAAAACACGATTTGTTCACACGCTCAATGGTTCCGGCGTGGCGTTGGCCCGGTTGATTCCGGCGATTCTTGAAAATTATCAAAACGCCGACGGAAGCGTGACAATTCCCGAAGTTCTGCGGCCGTACATGAAAGGGCTGGACAAGATTTCCTGATGGCTAGAAAGTGGTGGATATTCCGGGGGACTTCCGACTTATATATAGGCAAGTCGACCCTATTCAAATCGTTTTTACTGCTGGGGGTAGCGGCGATATCAGCGACCTTTATCTGGTACACGCTGACAGTGATCGACCAGCTCAAAAGCGACACCCGCTCGCAGGTCGAAAAGACTGTCAAACTTTGGCAGGCCGCCGCCAACACCGATGTTTCTGGGCCATTGTTGCAGACCATTTTCGATGAAATTATTTTTAAAGCGACATTTCCCATCATCGTTGTTGATCAAGAGGGCGTTCCACGTCACTGGCGGAATATCGAAGGGATAGAGCCGGCCGACACAACCAGCGCTATTCAGGAGGTTTTGAAGAAAATAGCAGGGCAAATGCACAACGAAAATGGCGAGTTCCCAATTCAGTTCGGTGAATCGTATGTCAATTATCTGTACTACGGCAATCCCGAACTTGTCGAAAAACTGCGGATGATGCCGTTTATCGAGATCGGGTTGGTACTCGCGTTCATGATAGTGGGCATTATCGGATTCCAGAATATCCGTCGGAGTGAAGAGCGACTAATCTGGGTCGGCATGGCCAAGGAAACTGCGCACCAGCTTGGTACGCCGATCTCATCGCTGATGGGGTGGATCGAAGTAATTGGAAGTGATGAAAATATCTGTGACCCTTCAAATGCGAAAATGCTCGGCGAGACGGTCGAAAATATGACGGTCGATGTCCAGCGACTTGAGCGGGTAGCGAATCGGTTCGGCAAAATAGGATCGATTCCCGAACTTGAGCCGAACGATTTGAACCAGATAATTCGGGACACAGTAACTTATTTCAAGCGTCGGCTTCCGTTCGAAGGAAAAGGGATTCAGATTATTTTTCAAGAAGGACCGATTCCCCATGTATCGCTGAATGCCGAGCTTTTGGGATGGGGACTTGAAAATCTTATCAAAAACGCCCTACAAGCGGTTGACCCCCGGACCGGTCGGGTGATTTTATCAACTGAGCTGTCCGAGACAGGGAGAACAATGCTGTTACACGTTATCGATAACGGCGGAGGAATCACACCGGCGGCGGCTCGCAAAATATTTCGACCGGGATTCACTACAAAAAAACGCGGCTGGGGTATGGGCTTGACGCTGGTAAAGCGTATAATAGAGGAGTACCATTCCGGCCGGATACTCCTGCTTCGCTCCAAACCGGGGGAGACGGTGTTCCAAATTGAACTGCCGGTGACTTCAAGCAAAGGAAATTGAGTATGCCAACTGTGGCTGACCGACGAAAAATATTATGGGTGGACGACGAGATCGACTCGCTCAAAGCGCATATCCTGTTTCTGCAAAATAAAGGGTTCGATGTTGTCGGGGTGATGTCCGGCGATGACGGAATCGAGGCGGTCCGCAACGACCTTTTTGATTTGGTGCTATTGGACGAAAAGATGCCGGGGCGCGATGGGCTATCCACCCTTGAAGCGATCAAGGATATTCGGCCGCATCTGCCGGTGGTGATGGTGACCAAGTCGGAAGAAGAGAGCTTAATGGATGACGCCATCGGTCAGAAGATTGACGACTATCTCGTCAAGCCGGTGGTCCCCTCGCAGATTCTTCTTGTCATCAAGCGATTGCTGGAGTCGAAGAAGATTATCAGCTCATCTTCGATGCGCCGCTATATTCAGGAAACCAGCCGGTTTAATCAAAACCTCTATGGCAACATCACTGCGGATACTTGGCTTGAGGCGGCGCGAATCATCGCCGAGTGGAATCTGGAGCTTGATCAGAGTAACGATACGGGATTACAGCAGACCCACGAAGGCACCCGGCGCGAGTGGAATCTCGAGTTTACCAAGTATATCGATCAAAATTATACGCGATGGCTTTCGGCCCGAGAGCGGCCACCACTATCGCCGGATGTCGTCAGCGCGTATCTCTTGCCGCATGTTAAACAGAAGAAAAAGGTCGTGTTCATCGTGGTCGACTGTATGCGGCTGGATCAGTGGATGTTGGTCGAGCCGTTGGTAGCGGAATATTTTTCGGTAGACCGCCATTTGTATTTTTCGATTCTCCCGAGCGCCACTCCCTTCGCGCGCAACGCCCTGTTCGCGGGACTTTTCCCCGACGAGATTGACCGGATGTATCCCGATAACTACAACGTGCAGGACGAGGGATCGCTCAACCGGTACGAAGATCGGATGTTGTTTGACCAGTTGGTGCGAGCGGGAGTCAAGCTCGACCGTCAGCCGAAATATGTCAAAATCTACAACAACACCGAGGGAGAGGAAGTCTCCCGCAAAGTGGCCGACTATTTTGATAGCCCGCTTTCGACATTTGTTTTCAACTTTCTTGATATACTCGCGCATGGCCGCTCCAACAACGTCATTCTTAAAGAAATCGCTGGGGGCGAGGCCGCTTTTCGGTCGCTTATGCGCAGTTGGTTCGTGCACTCGCCATTGTTTACTATGCTGAAGGCCTTTGCCGCACGGGGGCATACTGTTGTTCTTACCTCCGACCACGGATCAGTTCTCTGTCAGCGTGGCACGATGGCTCATGGTCGACGGTCGACCTCGACAAACCTTCGTTACAAATACGGCGATAACTTAAACTCAAATCCGAAAGAATCGGTGTTGATTAAAAAGCCGGATCAGTGGCGTTTGCCGATGATGACGCAATCGACGACCTATATCATTGCCAAGGAAGATTTCTATTTCGTCTATCCGAACAACTACAACGAGATGGTTAGACAGTTTCAGAATTCATTCCAGCATGGCGGTATTTCCATAGAAGAAATGGTAGTGCCGGTAGCGGTGCTCAATCCAAAGTGAGTTCGCTACGATGAGTGTTCTGCGTATCACGTCGCATTCCGAACTTCAGACGCGTGAACTGGGGGGAAAACTGGCGGCCTCATTTCTTCCCGGTGATGTCGTGGTGCTGGTCGGCCCGCTTGGCGCCGGTAAGACGGTCTTCGTCCGTGGATTGGTGGAAGGACGGGGAGTTGACCCTGAGAGAGTGCATTCGCCGTCGTTTACTTTGGTGAATGAATATCCCGGCGAGAAACCCCTGTATCATTTTGATGTGTATCGTCTCAACGATCCCAGCGAATTGATTGAAATCGGATTCGACGACTACCTTGGCCGCGAAGGCGTCGTGGTGATTGAGTGGGGAGATAAGATCGCGGAAATGTTACCGTCAAAATACTACCGAGTCGAATTCAGCATTGTCAACGAACAGGAGCGGGCAATCGATATTTCATTGGTGTCAAAGTGAACGATTTCGAGAACGCCACGCTGTTGGCTATTGATACCTCGTCGTCGCATCTTCGGCTGGCTGTGCGGTTTGGCGCCGATCGATTGGTGCAGTCGTCTGAGCAGGTGGATCGGTCGCATGGTCAGATGATTATGCGAAAACTATCCAACTTGCTTTCCTCGGGGGGGATGGATCCAAAAAATCTTGGAGGGCTTATTGTGTGTACCGGCCCGGGTTCGTTCACCGGATTACGCGTGGGAATCTCGGTCGCGAAGGGAATGGCGGTGGGACTGGATATTCCGATTGTCGGTGTCTCGCTTTTTGATATCGCCGCTTATCGAATAAGCGACTCACCAAGTCCGGTTCTGGCGCTTGTGCCACAACGCAAGGGCGAGTTTTATTGCGTTCAAATAGAATCAGGGTGTGTTGATTATGCAAATGTATCAACGCTCACCGCTGTTGATATTCAGGCGAAGTCTGACCAGCATCGGATAGTAATCATCGGTTCAACGGAGAGTGGGTTAGTTCAAACCGACGGCCAGCCAATCGAGGTCTTGGAATACGATGCCTCGGATCTATTACAACTGGGAGTAGCTCGGTTAGAAGACGGCAATTTTGACAATATAGAATTACTCGAACCACTCTATTTCGGCAAGTCGCAGGCAGAGATCAATTTTGAACAGCGCGCAAAGAAAGGGTGAGCCGGACGAGCAAATTCGCGAAATGATCGGAGACGATATTGCGACGATCACCGCGCTCGAACGGGAGATTTTCCCCGATCCGTGGCCGCCACAATCGTTTGTCGAAATTGTCGGAGATTCCGACTGGGTGGGGCTGGTAGTCGAAACAGCGGGCAAGATTATCGGCTATGCCTGTATCCTTATGGCGGCTGGAGAGATGCACCTTGCGAATATCGCGGTAACCGCCGACTACCGAAGAAAATCAGTTGCCAGTCGCCTTCTGAGCCGTATCTTAGAGATCGCCGGGAAGCATCGGTGTACGATGATTTTGCTTGAGGTCCGCGTGTCCAATGAGGGCGCCCGGGCTTTTTACGAACGAGAAGGATTTGCCGAGCTTTACATCAGGAAGCGCTACTATCGGAAACCGTTAGAAGACGCCCTGGTGATGGTTCGGTATCTTAGATAGCAGGCAGAGGTTTTCTGTATGGAATGGTTTCGTAAAGCCAAAACTGGCCTGGTTTCGCAGGAAAAAAAATCTATGCCCGAAGGGCTTTGGACCAAGTGCCAGTCCTGCGGGGAGATTTTTTATTCCAAAAAAATGGAAGAGCTGTTGTGGGTCTGTCCCAAGTGCAATTTCCATTTTCGGATTTCAGCCCAGCGATATATCACGCTTCTGCTCGATGACGGGTATCTTGAAGAATTCGACACTAATCTCGCGTCGACCGACCCGCTGAAATTCAAAGACTCAAAGAAATATCCCGACCGTCTCAAAGCGGCTTACGAGGTCTCCGGCGGCAGTGAGGGATTGTTCTCGGGATTGGGAAAGATCGACAGTATTCCAGTATCATTCGCAATTATGGATTTTTCATTCATCGGCGGATCTATGGGCTCGGTGGTCGGCGAAAAAGTTGCTCGTTCAATCGAGCGCGCGATTGAAAAAAAAATCCCGCTCATCATAGTCTCTTGTTCGGGTGGCGCGCGGATGCAGGAAGGGATTCTGTCGCTTATGCAAATGGCAAAGACTTCCGGTTTGTTGGCGGTGTTGGCTGAAAAGCGTCTGCCGTATATCTCCGTGCTGACTAATCCGACTACAGCCGGTGTGATGGCTTCGTACGCTTCGCTTGGCGATGTGATCATCGCCGAACCAAAAGCGCTGTTAGGTTTCGCCGGGCCGCGCGTAATTCAGCAGACCATCGGGCAGGAACTCCCGGAGGGTTTTCAATCCTCGGAGTTTTTCTTAGATAAAGGATTTCTTGACAAGATAGTCGAACGCAAAGACCTCCGCGAGACATTGGCGCGGCTCTTGCGGTATATGTGGAGACCGGCATGATGCGCCATACCTACCCACAGGCCGAGCGCTTTATTTTCTCTCGCGAATATTTCGGTATGAAACTTGGGCTTGAGAATATGCGCGAGTTTCTTTCCTCGATCAGTTCCCCGCAAGGTTGCTTCCCGACGGTTCATATCGGCGGCACCAATGGCAAGGGCTCGACTTCGGCTATGCTCGCGGCAGTGTGTCGCGCGGCCGGCTACAAAACGGGATTGTACACCTCGCCGCATCTGGTTGATTTCCGCGAGCGGGTTACTGTTGACGGCACGCTTATTCCCAGATCGTCGGTCATCAGCTTCGTCAACCGGTACAAGTCGGTCATTGTAAAAAAAAACTCACTTTTTTCGAAGTAGTCACCGCGCTGGCTTTTGATCATTTTGCCCGTGCCGGTGTTGATATCGCTATCATCGAAGTTGGCTTGGGCGGACGACTCGATGCCACCAACGTGCTGACGCCGCAATTGAGCATTACGACCGATATAAGCTTTGATCATATGGAAATTCTCGGAGATACTCTTGAAAAAATAGCCGCCGAAAAGGGTGGAATTATCAAACCGGGTGTGCCGCACTTGATTGGTTTATTGCCGAAACCGGCGGAGACTACACTCCGACGAATTGCCAAGAAACAAAAAGCCCCTTTGAGTACAGTCGGCTCCAAACAAATAACTATGCATCCCGAACGCGGCGCATTGGATTACCAGGGCGAGCGTTTGAAAGTGCGCAATCTTCGACCGTCGCTTGTGGGCGAACACCAACTCAAAAACGCGGCGGTGGTCTTGAGCGCGATTGAGATTCTTAAAGAACTTGGGTGGCGTCTACCTATCCATGCAGTCAAGGAGGGAATTGCCAATACCGGATGGCGCGGCCGATTTCAAATTATCGACGGGTCGGGAAAGCCGACTATTATTCTGGATGTCTGCCATAATGCCGCCGGCGCAAAAGCATTTGCCAGGGCTTTCGCTCAACGATATCCGGGAAAGCGGGTGGCGATGATTGTCGGGTTTGTCCAAAAGAAAGAGCATCAACTTATGTTTGACGCCCTTTCGACGGTTGCTGACGAGTATTTGCTTGTGCCGCTAAAGACCCATCGTTCGATTCAGCTCGTCGACTTGATGAAACAGATCGATTTTCGGGGTGTACCAGTTCGACCTTGTCGAAGTCTTGCTGACGCTTGGACTGCCCTTGTCAAGTCCGCCGGACCTGACGATATTATACCGGTAGTCGGTTCTCACTATCTTGTTGGAGAATGTCTCGGCCGATATATCAAAGCATGACCCCAAGAACGCCACGGAAAAAGGCATCGCCACGGATAGTGAAGTCCCAAAGGCCACCGTCTACCAAAAAGGCAGTCGGCAAAGAATCGATTGCCGCCCTCAAAGTGCAACTTGAGGAAAAATTCCAGCTCTTAGGTGAGACCAATCGCCAACTCAAGCGCAAGATATTCGATCTGTATACGATTTTTGAGATAAGCCGCAATTTCAATTCAGTTTTAGATTATCAGACGCTCTTAGACACGTTCATTTTCACTTGTCTTGGTCAGGTGGCGGCGCTAAAGGCGGCAGTTTTTCTCACGCGGGAGGGGAAGTCCGATCATTTCTATCTGGCAAAAGCAAAAGGGTCGGGTGATCTTCCATCGTCTGAAGAACGGATAGCTTCAACTTCGAAATTGGCCGGATATCTACGACGCCTCAATCGACCGGTCCTTACCGAGGAGCTTCTAAGGGATGTTGCGTCTCCGGAAGAAATAGAAATTCTGTCGAAATTTTCGCCAGGCATAGTTGTGCCGCTGATTTATCAAACGCGATTAACAGGCGTACTCTTGTTGTCCGATAGAATATCCAGTTCGTCGTTTCGGGAAGACGACATCGAATTCCTCTCTATTTTGGCGAATCAAATAGCCGTGGCGATTGAAAACGCTCGCCTCTACGACAGCGAGCGTCAGGCAACCTCTCAACTTCGCGCCGCTCAACAACAACTTGTTCAGTCCGAAAAGCTCGCGGCACTCGGAGAAATGTCGGCCAAGGTCGCGCACGAGGTCAATAACCCGCTCGGAATTATCAAGAACTACCTGTTGTTGACGAAAAAATCGGTGCATGAAACCCCCGGCGCGGCAAAAACCGAGCAATATGTCGGAATCGTCGGTGAAGAAATCGATCGTATCGCGCGAATCGTGAAACAGCTTCTGGAAATGCACAGGGGGGGGGGAGTGGCGTTTGACGGGGTGGATATCTGCGTTGTGGTGGACGCGGTGCTTGCGCTAACCGAACGTCAATTGTCGACCTCTCATGTCGAGATTGTGCGTAACTATGAATGCTGTCCCGCCCGCGTCTTGGGATCGTCGGAAAGTCTTAAACAGGTTTTCTTGAATATCGTCATCAACGCCCGCGATGCTATGGACAAGGGAGGGAAACTTACCGTTACCATAACTCGAGTGGGCAAAGGAATTTCGATCAAACTCTGTGATACCGGTCCGGGAATCCCCCCCGAAACTATTCCCCGTATTTTTGAGCCGTTTTTTACGACCAAAGAACCGGGTCAGGGGACAGGGCTTGGTCTTTCGGTCTGTTGGGGTATAGTGAAATCCCATAATGGGTCGATAACATTCAGTAATATTGATCAGGGCGGTTGTTTTGATATCCGCCTGCCCGCATTATCAGAGGAAGAGTCTGTCGATGTCGTCTGAGAAGATATTTATCATTGATGATGAGAAGCGAATGTGTGATTCGCTATCTGCGCTGTTAAGTGGCGAGGGATACCGGGTTGCGGCGTTCCAGAATTCCGCAGATGCTGTGCAGGCGCTTCGGCACGACAAAATCGATTTGGTCATTTCCGACATCAAGATGTCCGGCCCCGACGGTCTCGAAATCCTTCGCTTCATAAAAGAGAACGACCCTACCATTCCGGTGATTCTGATGACCGGATATGCCTCGCTCGATACCGCACTGGAGGCGATCACGCAGGGCGCGTACGACTATCTGCTCAAGCCGGTTGAGTTCGCGTATCTGGCGCTTGCGGTACGTCGTGCGCTCGAAAAACGGCGGGCCGAACTGGCCGAGGCCCGGTTGTTAGAGGAATTGAAACTATCCAACATCATTCTGAAGCGGCGGCTGGACGAGCTTGATGCCCTGTATGAGGCGGGAAAGTCGATTGGTTCCTCAGCCAACTTAAATGATTTGCTAAGACAGATTGTAGTGCTGGCGACCACAGTCACCGAGGCGCAGGTGGGGTCGATCATGCTCTTGGACGAGCGCAAAGAATACCTCCGTATTACTGCGGCGATCGGACTTGAACCCGAAGTAGTCGCCAACGCCCGCCTGAAAATAGGCGAGTCAATTGCCGGGCACGTTGCTAAATCCGGTGACGCGATAATCATCGAAGATGTCGAGCAGGATCCCCGCTTCAAAAGAATCAATCAGGAAAAATACGGCGCCGCATCGCTGTTGTGCGTTCCGCTTCGCATCAAGAACAGTATTTTGGGCGTCATCAATATGGCGAATAAGCAGGATGGAGGGATGTTCAATGCTGACGACCTTCGCCTGCTGACAACTTTCGCGTCGCAGGCGGCGGTGGCGGTCGATGACGCTTACCAATTCGAAAAGAGCCGTCGCCGGCTCGCAGAATTTGAAATCCTGCACGAAATTTCATCACAGTTGCACACGATTGAATCGGCAGGAAAGTTCCGTGATTTGCTGGTGTCAAAGCTACGTCGAATATTTCCGATCGACTATGCCATCTGGTTCATTTGGAATCGCGACACCGGCGCTTTGGTTCCTGAGGGAGCCACCGGTATGAGCGAACTTCCTCTGACCGAATCGGGGAAAGTTGACCTTTCCCGAATTAAATCCGACGCGGTTACACTCGCCGATTTTGATCTGTTTGGGATGAATCTCGATGACATCGCCGCGCTATCCAAAGTTCTTGCGGGACGGTTGGCTGAGCATAAATTATATCCCTCACCAGAAGTCGCGTTTATGGCAATTCCGATTTACAGAAGCGGCGAGCCGGCCTATATCCTCTGTCTGGGAAGCTCAGTCGAACATGGGTACAGCGACGAAGATATCGCTCTGGCCCGGCTGGTTATTTCTCAGTCGGCGGTGCTTTTCGAACGCGAAAAAGCGCTGGTCAATTCCACTCGTCTGTTGACCATGGGAAGCATGATCTCCGAGATATCCCATGATCTGCGACGGCCACTTAATTCGATTCTCGGTAGTATGTCGATTCTCTGGCAGAGACATCCGGAGCTTCTCGAAGAAATGCCGATGCTCAAGGGGTTGGAGGAAGAGGTGCACCGAATGAACGAACTGGTTCGGGAACTGGTGGACTTTTCCAATCCGAATAAGTATGAGACAACCAAGCTCGATCTCCGTCAGACCGTCGTACGCGCCACCGAACTGATTGAGCAGGACCTTCGCAAACGCAAAGTAACTCTCATCACCGATTTCGCACCCATTAACTGGGAAACGATCGCCAACAAAAACCAACTTATCGAAATGTTCTTAAACCTTTTGCACAACGCGCTGGACGCGATGCCCGATGGCGGCAAACTTACTGTTCGTGGACTCGTCGAACGCCCCGATCACAAGAAAATAGACTATCTGGCGATCAAAGTGAGCGATACCGGGACTGGAATAAAAAAGGAAAACCTATCTCGGGTATTCGACCGGTATTTCACAACCAAGGATTCAGGTACCGGGCTAGGTCTGGCGGTTGTTGATCGCATTGTGAGTGCTCATAATGGAACTGTACATGTCGAATCAGCAGATGGCCAAGGGGCCTGCTTTACCGTTTATTTCCCGATTGACATCCGGGAATAATGCACGCCGTTGCGGGAAAAACGCAAAGTATTTTCAAGTTGGAGCTTGATTATTTTCGCCAGAGGTCGATACTTAACAGAGTCAGGTGCAATTAGTTATGGCAATAGAAAAGACGAAAATACTCATCATTGACGATGACCCTATGGTACACCAAATCCTGAAGGAAGGTATACCTAAGTATCAATTTTCGTCAGCTCACGACGGGTCCGAGGGGCTTCAGATGGTTACCACTGAAAAGCCCGATCTCATCCTTTTGGACATCCGTATGTCTGGAATTTCCGGTTTGGAAATCCTTGAGAAATTAGCCAAGCTCGAAAACCGTCCTGATGTAATAATGATTTCAGGCCATGCTGAGACCAAGTTTGTCGTACAGTCGATGAAGCTCGGCGCCGCCGAGTTTATCACAAAGCCGTTTCAGCCAAGTGAGGTCGAAATTCACATTGCCGGAGTGCTGGAGAAAATCAAACTCCGCAGTGAGGTTACTCATCTCAAAAAAGAACTACAGGTTCGTAATAATTACAGCGCTTTTATAGGTGACTCTGATTTGATGACGCGAGTCAAAACAATTATAGAGCAGGTCGCGCCCTCTGAGCTGACTGTACTCATTCGTGGTGAGTCCGGCACCGGTAAAGAGATTGCGTCGCGGATGCTCCATACGATGTCCGGACGGCGCAATCAGGAATTTGTAAAAGTAAACTGCGCGGCGATTCCGCGCGACCTGCTCGAGGCTGAGCTGTTCGGTTACGAGAAAGGTGCGTTTACCGGCGCTCACAAAACCAAACAGGGGAGATTCGAAATCGCCGACAAAGGGACGATTTTCTTAGACGAAATCGGCGATATGCCGCTCGAACTCCAGTCCAAACTCCTGCAGGTGCTCGAGCAACAGGAATTCGTGCGGGTTGGCGGTATCACCAATATCCATGTCGATGTCCGGATCATCTGCGCCACCAATCGGAATCTCGAACTGGCGATAGCCGAACGCGGTTTCCGAGATGATCTGTTCTATCGCTTAAATGAAATTAGTCTGTTCCTTCCGCCACTCCGGGACCGTCGCGAAGATGTCCCACTGTTGGTCGAACATTTCCTTGATAAATACAGCACGGTGTACCAGCGCGAAGCTAAATCGCTTGCGAGCGAGACAATGAACCGCCTAGTCGCTTTTGACTGGCCGGGGAATGTCCGACAACTCGAAAACATGATCAAGCAGGTGGTGGTTAGAAGCGATGAAGGAATCATCACCGAACTGATTACATCGGCGTCACAGCGACTTCCTCTACCGGCAGTCAATCCGTATTCGGCGTACGAATCATCGCATCAAATGCAAAATCTGAATGTTGGTGAGCGTGTCCCTGATTTTGCTCTCAAAGATAGAGTTGGCAAAACAATCGCTTCGGAAGAAAGACGGCTTATCGCCGAAGTCCTCCAAAAGACCAATTGGAATCGACGCAAAGCCGCCGAGATTCTCCAGATATCTTACCGCTCTCTTCTTTACAAAATAAAAGATTACAACCTCAATGCGACCAAGTAGGGGTTTGTCCCGAAGATGTCGCCGCGGTCGGTTGTCGTACCCCATGTCAAGCTGTGCGTTTTTTGCGCAGTGTTCTGCATGTAAAAATCTTCCTAGGCAAAATTTACCTCTTTTGTTTTGATTGGCCATTATGCGTAATCGCTTGTGGGCAAGCATATTAGCGTGTCATCGGCGCGCATTTTAGGGCTAATGGCAGAATAGTGGGTAATGACAGTCAATTATAATATTTTGGAACGGAAGTTGCTACAATGTAGTAGTGAGAGGTAATACCATTTTGCAGGAACTGGCATGAGCACACCACAGCCGACTCTTCAGGATGTCACAGGCATTCGCCAGCTATTTCTAGCACAAGCCGAAGTAGAGTTAAAGCGGGCCGAAAGGTACCGTGTTTTTGTGTCGTTGGTCGTTCTTGATGTCTCCGCTCTTGGCGGACTCAGTGAGGGTGAGCGAACGCTTGTGGTCGGCGAGGTTGAGAATATGGTCAAATCAAGTCTTCGGGGGTGCGACTATTATTCAGTATGCGGTCGGGGTTGCGTGGTGGCGTTGTTTCCGGAAACATCGCGACAGGGGGCCGAGATTGCTGGAAAACGGTTGGGGGAAAAGATTCGCACAAAAATTTCAGAACTTACCCAGCACCGAATTGACGAAGTAGTCCCACTTGAAATGGCTTCGTACCCGGATGCCGCCGGCGCGCAAAGTGTCTCCGCGCTATTGCATGATCTGGCGCACCGCAACAGAAATTAATAACTTCCGCATTACTCCCCATTCCCGTGATAACCGCCCGCCCCCTCTGGGCGGTTTTCTATTGTAGATTCCGAACTTCTCTGACATATTTCTTGACGTTTAGAGTTAGTAGTGCGTCATTATCAATAGAATATAGTTTGTATCCCTCATAAAGGAGGAGGCCAGTTATGCGACTACTATTCATCGGTCTGTCGATCATCATTTTGGCATCGCACTCTCATGCAACTCTTCCCGAAATTATTCATCTGATGGAATTCGACTTTCAACAGATAGGTCCCTTACTGGCCGATGCACCGGTTACATTTAGACTAACTCTGACACGCAATGAATACACCATGAACAGTTTTTTCAAGGTCAGACTTGAATCAATTAATGGCGTACAAATCATTGGTCTTGGCGAGTGGACAGACAGTGTAGACGCCAGAAAATCATATGAAAAGGACTTCCAAATTGTCATACCAGGCGCCGACACCAGCGGCCTGAAGTGTCATTTGGATTTCGGGGTAGAGAAGACTAATTTCCCTGTATTCTTCGTTCCGACAGTCGACGGCGTGAAGCGGGTAGGAGTCGACCCCAGAGTACATGCTAAGATATTAGCCGAATTTGCCCGCGACTCAGCGTGGGCGGCAGAACGGACGCGAGTGACGAAAAAGGACGCAGTTGAAAGGAGGTGAGTGGGTGACGTTAGAGACGCAATCATGTTTTGTCGGAATTGAAATTTCAAAATCGCATTTTATAGACACCAAGTGGGGTCAAGGTATTATATGAAACCTATCTTGTATTGGTTGTTAGTATTCTTCGGGGTTGTAGCATTTTTTTTAGGAGATGTTCTTGGCGGAGAGTCGGGTCAGGAAGTGGAAACAGTCCCTTTTCATTGTCAAATTGTATTCCAACAGACGCCACGGATTGCCGCTCCAACCTCAATACTCATCAAATACTCACCGGCGTTTCGCCAGTTTGACTCCTTAAAGGTCACTCTTGCAGCCGAAGGAGGGCTTACTTTCTCAGGCGATACGAGTTGGCACGCAGTTTTTACTGATACTATGTCCCAAGCACATTTCTTTATCATCACTATTCCACCGAACGACACAAGCGCGATTTTTGTGCAACTCGAGAGCCGCGGTCTGAAATGGCCATTCGGGCGATATTTCGTGACAACGCACGATTCTATTGAAATGTATAACTACAGGCCTGTGGATCGAGACCTCAATCGTGGCTATCGAAAGTTCATAGAGGAAAACTACCCCCCTGGCGGCCATTGGATCAAGATTGATTCGTCTATTTACGACAGCGCATACGTGCTTCCCCCGGAGTCAATGTCGCACGACACGTCATATTCCGGTCAGCTTACCCAAGAGGAAATTTATCAGAGAGAACAGAAAAAGAAGGAACAATTGGAGCTGTCCCCTGAAACGACTTACACTGCTCGCTGTATCATCGTTGGTGGTGAAACGTGGATTCGCAATAAAGGAGAAACGAAATTTCGAAAGTCAGTGGGAATAACAGACAGGCGGGCGCACCACAAAGCGGTAAGTGACTCCATAGTCAAAGCTAATGCGAACGAGTTTTATGATACTTGGATGGACTTGCGGGACACGGCAAATCTCGCATTCGCCCGAACAGTAATCGACTCATTACAACCCACCGAACTCCCTGGAATTTACCACGCAAGGATCAAGCTTGACGTTTTGGAACAACTGGGGAAGCGGGGAATCGAGGCACACCCCTGGAGGGGGAAGGCAAAGCTGGAAACTATCCGCGAAATGCGCCAGAAGTCCAAGGAAATCAACTTCGAACCGGCCAGAACCCGTGAGAGTCCGACCGGTACCGCATCCCCGGCGAGCCAGCTGTTCTACGAGAGCTTTGAGGGCTCCTTTCCAGGCACTAAGTGGACTGTCGGCTCTAACTACAATTCCTCCCATTATTGGGGCAAGAGCAAATGTGATAGTTGGACAGGAACATGGTCAGCATGGTGCGACGGGAATTCATACAACGACTGCGCATATTTCCGTGCGCGGCAGGTATCCTACCTGCCCGTCCAGATAGTGGGCAGTCGTAGGTCAACCTCGTCTTCGAGTTGACACAAGCCAGCCTTGTCGTAGGTCAACCTCGTCTTCGAGGTTGACACTAGCCAGTCCAAAGACGTCATCCGCGAAGACGCGAATGACCTACGAAGCACATCAGTTTCCACACCGCCAATTTTCGCACCACATCGCTGTTAATTACTCGCCTAAATACTTGAGTATGGAACACCATCGGATAATAATCGCCCCACCCCCGCACTCACACACCGAGAAAACAACAATTTGCAAATATTTAAATATATACCAAACGAACCCATTTGCGCCTAAATGTCACCCCCGACAAGTCCGGCAGTTGCTGGACGCAGAGCGGGGGCCCAGCCGGAACATATTGGCTGTGAATGCCTGCTCAAAAACAAAGACTGGATCCCGGCTCTTCGGCCGGGATGACAGAGGGGGCGGGATGACAATTAGGTGCCACCCACAATGGTCCTGTTTGAAAACCAAAAAAACCGTCGTTAGCAACGACACTATTCAGGGTTATCAACTGCCCCGTAGATCAGGGTCGGACTTTCAGTTGTTTCATCCGTTCCTGTTCTTCGGGGCGGAGGGCATTGGCTTCAGCGCGGAGCATAGCCGCTTTAGCGTTATTAATATCGCCCAGCGCGAGATAAGAATTAGCAAGATAATAGGCGGCCAGAAAACTGCCCTTATCAAGCGACAGCGCATTCTCGAGCACCGGCACGGCCTCGGTATATTTGTAATCTGCGGCGAGGTAGATGCCATAATTCAACGCCGTGAGGGCGTTGCGGTTATCCACCGCATACGATTGCTTAAGAAGCGGGCCGCAACGATCTCGAAGGCCGAGTTTCATATATATGACACCGGCAGTTCCGAGCGCGATGGGATTTTGGGGAAACCGCGATTCCAGCATTTCAGCAAACGCCAATTGCTCCTCAGCCGATCCAAAGCGGGTGAAGACTTCCGCTTCCGCCGAGAGAATGCCGGGGCTTAGCGAATCAATATTATTGAGAATTTGAACAGCGGCCCGAGCCGATACACTGTCACTGGCCATGATATACACCTTCATCAGCTTCAAGAGCGTGAACGCCGAGTCTCGTTTACTGTTGGGGGCCGATTGCCATGATTTCATCAGGAATTCGTTTCGACGGTCGTACAGTTCGGGTTTATGCTCAGCGTGCTCGACCAGCGAGGCCCAATGAGTCCATGGATTTGTGCTCCCGGTCATTGGGATAATCCGGCTGAATCGTTCGGCCGAGATCGTAATCGAAGCGTTGACCGCAACAAACCCGGAGATATTGATAATCGCGACTGCTAATATTGGCACAAAGCCCGCGACTTTGGCGCCCGACTTTGGCGGTTCGGTCAGAAGGATGAGGGAGAAGGTTACAGCGGTGATGGGGAGCGCGAACAGGTCCCAATCAATCGGGCCGCCCAGTTTGGGAGCGAACAACAGAGCGAATAGTATCGACGGTGCGATAACAGATAGGGCAAACACAAACCGGTTGGTCTTATCACCTGATTTGCCATTTGCTACAATTCCGACAAGCAATCCAACCCCTGCCATTCCGGAAAGCAAAGTCCAGTTGACAATGTTGATCAGCCACAAGCGGGAGAAAATCGCCGTAGGTTCGGCGACACTCGCGAATGGCGGCAACACAAATTTACTCACAATAGGCCACCCCATCGCTTTGCCTGCCACGAGAAGCGCTCCGCATGCAATCACGCCAATTGTGATTCGCAATCGGTGCGTGTATATCAACTTTGCGCACGTATCGGAACGGGAACAGCCGATTAACAGAAGTCCCGGTCCGAAGATAATGAATGCAATGCTGTGAATAATCCCGGCGACGAGCACCAAGAAACCAAACGCGGCAATCCCGCTCGTTCGATCAACCGCCCTGACTCCAGCAAGGATCATCCAAGGGATAAGCGCGGCGACGATTGAGTAACTCTCAATATACCCAAAGAACAGGACCGTACAGCCGGTGGAAAGTCCCGCCACTGTCCAGAGAATCGACCTGGTGCGGGAGAGATAGGCACACAGTCGATATGTCCCGAGAGCAAAGCCCAAGCCCGACAAGATGGAAATGTATCGAAAAGTCTGGGTTACTTCAAGGCCAAGAGGTTTGATGATGAATTTGTATGTCAGAGCGTGCAGGAAGAAATCACCTATCTCAGTCGGTTGCCAGAATTTGCCGTCGAAGATTTCCCGAGCGCGAAGGCCGCCGTCGCCCAAAAGAGGAAGTCGTTCCGAACATATCCAGCAGAGCGCGCCAAAAACCAGCGCAACGCCGGCAAGAACCGCCCGCCGTGCCCGCTGGTTATCAGCCATCACATTGCTTAACCGTTCGCATTGAGCGAGCAGTCGTGTTGTTACCTGTGGTGACAACACGACAACGATGAAAATCAGGGAGACATATATCCAGAAGGGTGGGAGAAAGGTGTAAAAATGCATCCCCCAGAGTTGTGGCTGATCGAACAGATTTGCGAAGGCGAACAGAACCGCGATTCCAAGCGCGAGAGCCCACCCGAACTTGTCAGAGTTCATGCGCGGTATCATCAATTTCATGGGCGGGTCACGGTTTTGGAAAGAGGACGCTGATCAATTCATTGCCGCGAGCGCGACAATCTTCATTTGTCTTCGGAGTCTGATGCCTTGTGCGATCAAGAAATGCTTTGACTCCGGCAAACATGAGATCGTCAAGAGTCCGATGTTCATACGCGAAAGCAACAACCAGCGCTTCCCAGACCTCAAGCATGGGCGTCATGGTCAACCGATTGTGCCAGGAGATATACCCCAACGCGGCTCTGAACACCTTGAGTGGGACCTGCCTGCGAATATCGTTGTAGTGTTTTAGGTCTGAGACAAACGGCATTCTTGCGCCTTCCAGTGAAATAAGACCTGTGTACGGCCAGTAGCCCACCGCTATGCGGTGGGTATCCGGACCCTAATGCTCACCGCGGAGCGGTGAGCTACCTGTTTTTTTGCGCAAGGCACACGTCCCCGTGTGCCTCCTTGTTCTGCAAGTATGGCAGACGAGGACGTCTGCCATACACGAAATGATGCGAATCCGACCAAGTGACTTCAGGCTGAGCCTGTCGAAGCCTCTTTTTAAGTCGGCGACCGATGGACCCTTCGACCCTGCGGCTTCGCCTCAGGACTACGCAAGCTCAGGGTGAAGTCGCATCTCGCAACGACAGACTTCAAAGATTCTCAACACTCCTGCCTCATGTGCTGTCGAAACGCTTACCAGCCGAGAATCTGTTCCAGATTACGATTAAGCTTGGCGATCCGCTCCTCGTAATCTTCTTTCTTTGTCTTTTCCTTCGCGACAACATCGTCGGGAGCGTTCGCCAAAAAATCGGCGTTGGCCAATTTGCGCGAGAGTTTTTCAAGTTGGTCGCGCAAATTGTTCAACTCTTTCTGAAGTCGATTTTTCTCAAGGTCCAAATCTATAAGCCCGGCCAGCGGGACAAAGATCTCCGCGCCGGAAATAACCGCCGAGGCCGACATCGATGGTTTCTTCACATCCGTTCCACACAGCAAATTTTCAACCCGTGCGAGCGACCGAAAATACTCAACATGGTCGCGAAGGAGCTTGCCCAGCGTATCATCATTCACCCGAACATGAAGATCGGATTTCTTCCCCGGGGGCACGTTCAATTCCGAACGAATAGACCGAACCGCCGTTACCACTTCCTGTATCTGTCTTAAGCGCGAGTCCAGATCGGCGTCGATAAATGAACTATCCGATTTCGGCCACGGGCCGAAGGTGATAGTCTCCGGCGAGCCGGGGATTCCGGTAGTCAGCTGAAGATATATCTCCTCAGTGACAAACGGCACATACGGATGAAGTAGTTTGAGAATTTTGTCGAGAACATACGTCGCGACATTGAGCGATCCTTCGCGGATCACCGCGCCCGGTTGGTCGGGCTTGATTAACTCGACATACCAAGAACAGAAATCTTCCCAGACAAAATTATACAAGAGTTTCGAGGCCGCCGAGAGGCGGTATTCAGCCAACGCTTGATCGACATCGAGGATTGTCTGATTCAATCGGGACAATATCCAGCGATCAAAAATAACCAAGTCGTTTCGGTCTATAGTGTCCAGCACGGGCGTTCGACCGGCGAGTCGCATCATCACAAAGCGCGACACCTGATAAAGTTTGTTCACGAAATTTCGGCCCATCTCGAATGTGTTCCGACCAATGCACGGGTCCTGACCGTCCGGAGTAGCCAGCGTGAGCGAGATGCGAAGAGTATCCGCGCCGAATTTCTGCGTGATTTCCAACGGGTCGATGCCGTTGCCTAAAGACTTGGACATCTTGATACCGCGCTCATCGCGCACTGTGCCGTGAATGTACACATCAGTGAACGGCGCTTTGCCCATGAACTCATATCCGGCCATCACCATGCGCGCGACCCAGAGAAAAATAATCTCAGATGCCGTCACCAGTACTTTGGTCGGGTAGAACTTGGCGAGATCGGGAGTTTTATCAGGCCACCCGAAAGTTGAAATCGGCCAGAGCCACGAAGAAAACCAAGTGTCCAAAACATCTTCATCCTGCACTAATTTGGCAGGGTCATACCCTTTGCACTGATCAGTAGTCGGTCTATCAACCGAGATAAACATTGTGCCGTCCTCGGCATACCAGACCGGAATCCGGTGTCCCCACCAAAGCTGACGCGAAATGCACCAGTCGCGGATATTCTCCATCCAGTGCAGGTAAGTTTTCGACCAGTACGCCGGATAGAATTTGATTGTTCCCGAATTGACCGCCTCAATCGCCGGACCGGCCAGCTCACTCATCTTAACAAACCACTGGTCAGACAAATACGGCTCAATGATTGACTCACACCGATAGCAGTGTCCGAGAACCATCTGGTGTTTTTCGGATTTGTCGAATTGTGCTTTCTTCAGAATATCATCAAGCAATTGCTTGCGTGCCTCGAACCGATCAAGCCCTTTGTATTTGCCGGCATTTTCGTTTAGCGTGCCGTCGATATTCAGAATGTTAATTTCAGGCAGGTCATGTCGCTTGCCGATCTCAAAATCATTGGCGTCGTGTGCCGGAGTAACTTTCATCACACCGGTCGCAAACTCGGGGTCAATATGACTGTCCGCGATGATCGGAATCTCGCGTTCAAGTATCGGTAACAAGGCAGTCTTGCCAATCCATTTCTTATAGCGTGGATCTTTGGGATTTACCGCGATCGCCGTATCGCCCAGCACGGTCTCGGGACGGGTTGTGGCAACTGTCAAATATTCATCTTCGCCTTTGATCTTATATTTGATATACCAAAGTGTCCCCTCGGTTTCTTCCCGAACCACCTCATCATCGGAGAGCGAAGTCTTACACGACGGACACCAATTGACAATGCGATGCCCGCGATAAATCAGGCCTTTTTCATACAGATGCTTGAAAACGTGCGCCACTGCCCGCGACAAACCTTCGTCGAGAGTGAACCGGGTGCGGTCCCAATCGCAACTGCAACCAATGGTCTTTAGCTGATTGAGAATCAGTTCTTTATTTTCGTTGGCCCAATCAAATGTTCGCGCCACGAATTTTTCGCGGCCCATTTCTCGACGGGTGGTGCCTTCTTTCTTGAGTTGTTTTTCGACAAGCACCTGTGTTGCGATACCCGCATGGTCTGAACCGGGCATCCACTCCGCCTCGAATCCATCCATTCGGTGTCGGCGCACCAAGACATCCTGAATCGTATTATTGAGGGCATGCCCAATATGAAGTATCGACGTTACATTGGGTGGCGGAATGACGACCGAATAAGTCGGTTTAGGCGACTCGGGATGGCCATGAAAATACTTCCGTTCAAGCCACATCTTATAGAGTCGGGATTCGACTTCGTGCGGATCATATGCCGACGACTTCTTTTCCGGTGCGTCATTTATCTTGTGTTCGCTCATGTTCTTTTCGTATTCTCACGGTCAAGCCGAGTTAAAGTATTATGTCCCAACATGTAAACATATATAATACCCTGAGCGCGGAAAAGTGTCAAGGGGAAGAGCAGTTTGCGTCGATTTCGCCTAAGGGACTTTTGAAAAAGGGCACCAATCGGTCGTTGTGAGGAGCGGAGTCGAGACGCAATTTGTCAAGCGCCAGTGAGCATGGCCTAAGAAACGGCGCGGAGGGATACGGGTTTCGACTACGCTCAACCCGACGTCAACGGGCTGGAGCCCGCTGACGGTGAAGACGAGGCAAAAGTAGGTCGGCGACCTTGCGTAGTCCTGAGCGTCGAAGGGCGGTCCCGACTCTACGGGTAGCGGAAATGTCGGGACCATAAAGGTCCCGACCTACAATGAACGAAATGAACGAACAGAATATGAGTGATTTGAAATCCCGCGTACTCGATGAGCGGCTCTCACCCTTCGAACGATTGGTAACATTGCTCGACATTCTGCGTTCACCGGAAGGATGCAATTGGGATCGCGCCCAAACGCACCAATCGCTGGTGCCGTACCTTATCGAAGAAGCCTACGAAGTTGTCGACACAATTGAATCCGGCCGCATCAATGAACTTCGCGAGGAACTTGGCGATCTCTTGGTGCAGGTGGTCTTTCACGCGCAATTAGCCAAAGAGCGCGACGAATTTGAAATCAATGATGCTATCAACGATGTCGTCGCGAAACTCATTCGCCGACACCCGCATGTGTTCGATAAGAAATCTGACTTGGATCCACAACAAGTGCGAGACCAGTGGGAACGGATCAAGACCCAATCGGGGGAGAAGAAATCGGTTCTTTCTGGTCTGCCCCGGAGCATGCCGGCTCTCACAATGGCCTATCGAATCGGCGAGAAAGCCGGAGGGGCTGGATTCGACTGGACAAAGCCCGAAGATGTCCTCGAAAAAATCGATGAGGAAACGCGCGAGGTCCGGCAGGCAATGCAATCCGGTTCGGCTGACCATAAAAAACTCTTAACCGACGAAATAGGCGACTTGCTATTTGCCACCGCTTCTTTGGCACGCAAACTGCACATCGATCCTGAGTACGCGCTTAAAAAGTCGCTTGAAAAGTTTCGCTCGCGATTTGATGAACTTGAACAACGGGTAGCGGAGAGCGGAAAGACACTTAGCGACCACACCGTCGAGTCGCTTGAAGAGCTTTGGCAGGAGATAAAACGGGATCGCGGTGCTGGCCCATTGAAAAAGTCTCTTTGANNACGTCACCCTGAGCATGCGAAGTCCTGAGGCGTAAGCCGCAGGGTCGAAGGGTTTGTTTGTTGATGGAATGAAGGCTTCGACAGGCTCAGCCTGACATTCCGTGTTTGCGCGACGTATCTTCATGTCTTAAAAAGAGAATTGAGCGTCAGGAAAACTTTTCCCGCTTGTCAATGAAAGTGTCAAAACTCATTGTCAATAAAGAAATTACGGGCCCGAAAAAAAACCATTTTTTTTGTTGTGTTGTGATAAGCCCCCCAATAACTTTGGCCCCAATATAGCGACCCAACTCCGGATACGATTGACTTGAATATACATAGTTGGGACACTCGATTGTAACGGATGATAACAGGATTGCGTGTCCTGGGAGGAATTGCCTATGAAGTGACGGTAATGCGCGCGAGCTGGTTAAATAAACTGCCTGACGGCGCGCGACTTGTTTTTCACATGGTAAAGTAAATTGAATTAAAGAAACTAACTGATAAACACCTTTCTAAAAGGAACTGTATGAAGAAAATCTTAATTATCGCCCTCGCCGCATTGATGTTGCTGGCGTCAGGCGCCTACGCCACCCGCACACGCGTGCTGACAATGGGTGAGAACAACAACATTATGCTCGACGATGCCAACGTTCTGCTGTATCCGTCGCGTATGACTATGTATCCGAACGTCGCGGCCGCCGAATTCTCAAGTGGTGACGTAACCAGCTTGGGTGTGCATTGGAAATTCAACGAAAAGAAGCCGTGCGTAATTGGCACCTACTTCACTAACGGAATAAGCGAGAGACCTGGGTCTTATACTGGATCTACTTTTGGCCGTTTTTATGATTATTATGGTTATTTTGAAGAATTTTACAACCAACAAGTTTCTGGAGATCGTCGAATCGACTTGATTTATGGTCGCAAACTTGGAACGACGAACTTTGGATTTGGATTGACCTATGTCAATGCTGGCAATGAGTCGCACAATAGCCTCGGTATCCTCGAACAGTCCTATTCCAGATTTGGATTCACCTTCGGTCTCACGCCGGACAATGGCAACTGGGACGTAGCGGCTTCCGTTTCTCTTGGATCATGGAAGCAAGATTTCGACGATACGACAATGTCTGCCGGTTATCGGTATGTATTCTCGAGCAAGCCGGACGGTTACAGTGATATTGCGGTTCGAGGACGATACTTTGCAAAGATGAACCCAACTGTTACATTAGTGCCACATGTCGACCTTGCTTTTGGAAGACATGCCGAAACACAGATTAGAAAAATATCTGATACTGGTATATTACGCCGGTTTGTTACTACTTGGGGTGAGGAAAGTAAGCTCTTCTCATTTGGCGCGGGTTGTGGTCTAAACTACTCACCTGTTACAAATGTTTTGGCGGTACTTGACTTTGGTCTCAATTCGAGCACGATCAAGGAAAATTCAAATTGGTTGGACGTCATGACCAACAGTGCTGACAGTGTCTTGGATCGTGACACAAGCTCATCACAGTGGAAAGAAACCAGCACAATCCTCCCCTATTGGAAGCTCGGTGTTGAGGGAGCAGTATTCCCGTGGATGGATATTCGATTTGGCGCTACCTCTAATTGGTCACGGTATAATTACGAGTACAATGCAAACGGTAACTTCAACGATTACCTAAATAAGAATAATTATGTTTCTGGCCAGACCTATTTCGGCGCCGGTCTGCACTTCGGCAATTTGCACATCGACACCCACATGGATCCTCAGATTGTGCTCCATGGTTTTGATTTTATTACGGGCGTTAATTACGACGAAAATGATGCTCCGGATAATCTGAACTTCCAGGTCTCTATGTTGTACATGTTTAAGTAGATCGACTGGTCTTACAGCCCGGCTTTGACGGGTTAGAGACTGATTTTTGATAAAAGCCCGACCGCAAGGCCGGGCTTTTTTTGTTGGGGAGGGGAGGGCGTCAGGTGACAATTCCGCTGTTGCGGAATCAACACCTGACGCAACGCGCAAATATTCGTGCATGGTTCGGTGGCCCCGCGGCTTGCTGTGGGTTCCCCAAACCGCCCGGTGGCCCCTGCGGCTCGCTGTCACGCGCGATAATTAATTAATTGATCTCAATTTTCAGTAAAATTAATCTTGACAAAGTTGGCTGTACCTGTCTACAATGTCGGAAGCATAGGACAACTTTGATATGGACGCTGATAAGAAATTGTCGAATAACACTTCCGAAATTTCTCGCCGCACCTTCCTCGATCGGGTTATTGGGGCCACTGGTATTGCTGTCGCGGCCTCAATAGTTTACCCAGTAGTACGGTTTCTTCTCCCACCTAAGTCGGGAGAGGCAAACGTCAACCAGATAAAACTCCCGTTTGTCCGAAAAGACATCGAGGCCGAGGTCAAAAAAGCCAAGACTTTCCGTTTTGGTCGCCAGCTTGGCATAGTCGTGATGTTGCCCGACGGACAGCTTCGCGCCTTTTCCGCCCAGTGCACTCATCTGGACTGCACCGTGCAGAATCGCCCCGACGAAGGGGTTCTCTGGTGTGCCTGTCATAACGGAAAATACGATCTTGACGGGAAAAACATCTCTGGCCCGCCCCCCCGCCCACTTGAGGCATACGCTGTCAACGAAGTTGGCGATGAT
>CXWL01018222.1_pt1 | contig 97908 bp, 82 predicted proteins | sample 590931 | NCBI WGS metagenome assembly CXWL01 (sample SAMEA3498368, study PRJEB10139) | groundwater metagenome | biome: water well; material: biofilm material | place: Germany | collected 2015-04-27 | reverse complement strand
AAACATAGTACAGTGCGGCCTACGAATCAAGCCCTCTCCGCTTGCTGAGGGCTTGCTGAAAAAGTCCCTCGGCCCGTCATTGTGGGACAAAGAACCCACCCGTTGGGTGGGGTACAAATTCTCTTCATTCGACGCGGCGAAGCCCCTCGTTCCAGCCATATGGCGGGCTAATCCGCCAGCACGAAATCTTTCGTATCAAGCCCGTAGCGGGCGGGGTCGATCAGGCGGACGATTTTGCGATGCTCGTTGTCGGGGAGTGACAGGTCCGTCCAGAGAGGAGTTTCGAGGATACTGTTACGGTCGCCGACAATTTTCACATACGGTCGCGACCGGTCGTGCTCGTTGTTAGTCAACACCAGCGCGATTTCATCGGTGGTCAACAGCACAAGCGAACCGGCAGGGTAAATGCCTATGACGTCATTGAAGAGTTTCAGCAGGAAGACATCGAATTTCACCGCCATCTGATACCGTAGCTTTTTCATGACGATATCCGGAGGGATGCTCTTTTTCAGATATACCCGTCCAGAAGTGAGGGCATCAAACGAATCAACAATCGAAATGATTTTTGAAAACAGATCAGGAGTTCGACGCTGGTAGCGCAAAGTCGGGTAGCCGGTGAAGTCATTATTGATATGATGTTCAAAAGCCGAGCGCGCGCCGCGCGCAGTGTGAATATCGATCTTCATATTGCGCAGTATCGTTTTTACTCCCAACAGCGGGTGTCTCTGCATCTGTGCCCAGTCGTTCTCATCGAACGCGTCCGGTTTGCGGACCAGGTCCTTGGGCAATTTGACTTTGCCGATATCATGGAAGAGAGCCGAAAAACCAAGCTGAGAGAGACGGGGACGGTCTAATCCGAGCCGCACGCCGAGGGTAAGCGCGTACACACACACGTTAGTCGAGTGCGCGTAGGTATAATCGTCGAAATCTTTGATTGCAGTTAGTTCGATAAGCGAGGATTCGTCACGCGTAATGTGGTCGATTAACGAATGCACTACCCGTTTGGTTTTGGAGATGTTCACATCGCGATTCTGCATGGTGTTGACGACCACTTCCTGCACGACCGAAACAGCGGTGAAAAAAGTAGTGCGCGCCATGGCACGGAACTGTTTGCGAACCTCTTCAGCCGCCAACGGCAGATCGGCATTGACATCTTTGGTCGAGAGGAGAGTAATGTTATCCAGTCCGAGATGTTTGAACTTGGCCGCCAGAGTTTCGAGATTGTCGCGGTTTGGTTTCACTTCCGTCAGCGACTGATAGAACATCTTAATCTCATCTTTGGAGACTTCGGATGCAAATCGGACACCGCCGATACCGAGCTTCTTCCACTCACTTACCACGGTCATGGCGCCTGAAAGCCCCTCGTCGAATCGCACCAACTGATGATTGACAAAATATCGATCGGAAATGATTTTGATGGAAACCTCGGACTCGTCTTTGCCAAGCGCGATCAGTTGAGCATTGAATTGTTCGAGTTGATGCAGGAACATAGCGTTATTCGGTTGCATGATGCGCGATGTTTTGTACAGAACGAAAAACGCGTTAAGCAGTTTTTCTTCAGTCTGCCCGGCCAACAAACGGGCCACAGGTGAGGTTGACGAAGTTGCCGTCGCGTTACTCATCGCCGCCTCCGTAGATAATTTCACGACGATGTTTTAAGGCGTCCTGTGCCTGACGTCGGATATCAAGTCGCCACGAATTGGCAAGTTGTACTATGAGCTGTTCGGCTCGTTCGCTCCGATTGTGGCAAAGCGCCTCGATTGAGGTTCGCCTAAGCGATGACAGAATTGGGTTTCTCAATGGATTGTATCGCCGGATCATTATTCCTAACGCTTCCACGGCTTCTTCTTCGCCTAACATTGAATACGCATTCAGTATCCTTTGTTTGTCGCTATCGTCGAGTGTGACAAATGCTTGCTCTGAAATGATTTCGCCGACGGTATCAAAGGCGGCCTGACCGCGCTGAGACGTGATCGATTTGATTGCCGCGAGACGGATTTCTTCGTCGCTGTCGGTAACCGCCATTTTAAGAATCTCCAGAGCCTCTCGGCCCGGACAATCTTTGAGCTGGGTAACCAACTCCAGCCGCACCGAGCGATCTTCGTTCGTAGCCGCTTTTTTCAGAATGCTGAACGCTTGGGGATCGCCGATTCGCGAAAGCACGATTATCGCACCGCGCACCGCCTGTGGCCGTTTGTCTGTAACACCTCTGGAAAGTATTTGCAGATGCTTTTTCCCTATGGTCGTCAGATGATCGCAGACCGCTTCACGATGCGCGTCCTGTTCAAGATCACTCAGCAGATCTGTCACCGCCGACAGCGACTGCCAGCCAAAGCATGACAAGTAGCGACGGAGTTCATCGGCGCCTATCTGTGGGTGCAGGTTAAGCGTTTCTCCCAATATCTCCATCCGTTCACGGCTTCCAAAGGTCTGACGAACTTCAGCCAGCTTGTCTGCCCAGACCGGACGTTGCGCGCGAATCTGATCTTCGAGCGCGATCAGGTATTGGACCAACTGCGCGGAGTGCCAAAGTTTTCCGGCCCTGAGAAACTCTGTTCCTACTTTTGAGCAGATCGAGCAGGTTTCGGAGAAATCAGCGAGCTCTGATTCCTGATGCAGGATTTCTTTGCAGAGTTCAAGAGTCGATTCCCACAGATCGAATTCGGCGTCACGCGCGGAGATTTTGCGAATCTCTCTTTCATCTTCTTCAGAGAGTCGAAGTTCATCATTCAGAATCAGAGTAGTATTGGCGCGCGGCGCGCTCGACACCGGAAGATTATCCAGCCCCATCGCTGAAGCGGCCTCAGCCGCCTTGAATGAAATAGCGTCGATCCCGTTAAGGCCTGCAAGTGGATTGTTATCTCCTTCACCAGTACCGATGGCATAAAACATCTGATTACCGCTTGCGCCCGGAGAACGTCGCCCTCCTCGAAATGCCACTTTTTGCCCGCTATCTGAATCGGGATCGCCACTCTGCTGTTTTTCCGATGAATCACTGTCGTCATTGCCCGACGACGTGAAAATTGCGTCATACGATTCTCTTGCATCAGCGCCGAATGCTCCCTGTCCAATGCCGCCCGCCTGGCGGCCGTTATCCAATTCCTGAACTTTGAAATCCCCCTGATATTCAGCAAGCGCGATATCTTCGAGGGTGGTAAAACTGAATCGACTGATCCCCGACTCCCAGATGAGATTGGCCAGATCCTGCGATTTGTCGGGAGTATTTATGTAGATTTTGATGACATCGAGGAGTTTGTAAATATTTTCTATGTCGAAACTTTCAAGAAACGCGAAAGAGGTGATGCCGGTAGCGAAAAAGAGGGCGGCCAGCGCTTCTTCTTTTGTTTTATCGATGTACACAGTCTCACCGTCGCAAGCCAGCGTGTCGCGCCCGACTTGAATAAGCATGCCGCCATAGTCCTCAATATGCTGAGCCAAACGCTCGGCAAAATTGCGTCGCATGCTCTGTGGAAGCGGGTTTCCTTCGGGATAGACCGAAACGACTTTTATGACCTTAAGGAAGTCCTTGAAGATCACTTTGATTTCGGCGATCCGCTTGGCTTTTTGCGCCTCGGTCAGTATGTAACTCGGCTTCGGTGGCATTAGGGATAATATCGGCAGTCCGTAGTCGACTCTTAAGTCGCTGTCAGGCAAATAAATAGCCAGCCCTGAAAGGGCTGGCTATATCGAGATAACCTGCTCATTAGAATTGATTTACAACAATTCGATCTTCTGTCGGTTTTTCGTCACTTTCTTGGTGGCATTCCTCGTATCGAAGATCAAGCTGGAATTATCTGTCACCCATTGATAGTTGTAATCGGTGTGGTCAGTTAATATAACCACAAGATCCGCCTTTTTCAGGACTGCCGGCGAGAGCTTGGTGGATTTGAACTTCCCACCCTTCCAATTGAAAGTAGGCACATACGGATCGTTGTAGGTGACTTTCGCCCCCTTGTCTTCGAGCAATTTGATGACATCAAGCGCGGGCGATTCGCGAAGATCTTTGATATCGCGCTTATAGGCAACTCCAAGCACCAAGACATTTGTTTTGTTTAGTGAGCGCGCCGATTTCCGATTTAACAATCCTATAATTCGTTCAACTACGTATTCCGGCATTTTGCTGTTAATCTCTCCGGCCAGTTCAATAAAGCGGGCGTAGTAGTTGAGTGATTTCAGTTTCCACGACAGGTAATGCGGGTCAATCGGGATGCAGTGTCCTCCTAAGCCGGGGCCAGGATAGAACGGCATAAAACCGAACGGTTTGGTTGAGGCGGCGTCGATAATCTCCCAGACATCGATACCAAGCCGCTCGCACATAAGCGCGACCTCGTTGACCAGACCGATATTGACCGAGCGAAACGTATTTTCCAAAAGTTTGACCATTTCGGCGGCTTGTGTCGAAGAAACTGAATACACAGAGGATATCGTCTGCTCATAGAATATCTTGGCAACTTTGTTGCAAGCTGGTGTAATGCCACCAACCACCCGAGGCGTGTTTACTGTGTGGTATTTCGGATTTCCCGGATCGACTCGCTCGGGCGAGAAGGCCAGGAAAAAGTCTTGTCCGACTTTCATTTTGCGTTCTTCCAACAGTGGAAGAATCAGTTCTTGCGTGGTGCCGGGATAGGTGGTCGATTCGAGTATGACGAGTGCGCCTTTTTTGTAGTACTTTTTTACCCAATCGACCGCCGCCAGAATGCAACTGACATCTGGGTCTTTGGTTTTGGACAACGGTGTAGGGACGCAGATCGAAATCACATCCATCTGAGACATCGATTTGGGATCGTCGGTCGTGCGGAACTTGCCCGATTCGACCACCGCTTTCACCTGCTTATCGGGAATATCGTCGATATCGGATTTTCCCGAGTTCAGCAGTTTGATTTTTTCCTTTGAGATTTCGTACCCGGTGACTTTGAATCCTGCCTCGGCCTGCGCGAGCGCCAGCGGCAGTCCAACATATCCCAGACCGATGATGCCAATCTCGGCCTTGCGATTGAGAATTTTAAACATCAACTCGTCGGCGGTAGCCATTTTCACAGACTTGGTTTTCATTTCGTCGTACTGCTCCTGCTATGCACTTATGCTCTGTGCTTGTTTCGCCACCAGTTCAGAGTGTCTGAAAGAGTGGTTTTCAATGTATATCGGATGTTATATCCCAGTTCTCTACCCGCCTTGCGGTTGCTCCCCCGGAGGACCGGAATGTCGGATTTGCGGAGCCGAGCTGGGTCGGTCACCACTTTGATCTTTGATTTCGACATTCCGAGAAGCGTTGCAAGCGCCTGCTTGATTGCTACGGCTTTCCCGGAACAAAGATGATACGCTTGACCCGGTTTCCCTTTTTCTGCTATCAGTCGATACCCTCGTACGATATCGCGGACATCGGACAGATCGCGCCGTGCCGAAAGATCTCCCACATTGATCACCGGCTCCTGTTTGTGGTTCTCTATAAGCGCGATTTGTTTGGCGAATGCCGGAATTACGAAATCATCGCGCTGACGCGGTCCCGAATGATTAAAGGCCCGCGCTATTGCCACGGGAAGATTGTATTGACGATGATAATACAGCGCCAACTGCTCGGACGCCGTTTTGGAAATGCCATACGGAGAGATCGGATTGAGCGGCTGAGATTCGGTAAGTAGTTTAGTAGCCGGACGGAATATTCCGTAGGCATCGGCCGAACTTACAAGTACAAATTTCTTAAGATGGTCGCACGATCGCGCGCCTTGCAAAACATTTACTGAGCCCTCGAAATTCACCCTGTAGGTCGCGCGTTCCAGATCAAACGACCGCCCAACCGAAGCCAACGCCGCCAGATGAAAGACGTAGTCAGGGCTTACCGCCGAGGGTCGCAGGGCAACCCGGTCGGCATCGAGTATATCGAGTCGCTCCAACTGTAATTTGTCTTCAAACCCCGACAGATTTTCAAGTGATTCATTTTCATAGACCGAACCGGCAACTCGCCATCCTTTGGCTAATAGCTCTTCGGCCAGATACGATCCGGCAAAGCCGGCGATGCCGGTAATATACGCAAGCGGTGTTTTCATGCCCGGAGTTCTGCTACTTTGCCTGCGATTTCAGCCGCGCCATGTCGGCATCGACCATCATCGTAACAAGCTGTTTGAAACTAACCGCCGGTTCCCATCCGAGTTGTTTGCGGGCATACGAAGAGTCGCCCAACAACAAATCAACTTCGGCAGGTCTGACATAGCGGGGGTCTTTCACGACATAATCGCGATAATCCAAATCCAGATGTTCAAACGACAACTTGCAGAAATCCGCGACCGAGTGCATTTCTCCTGTGGCAATCACAAAATCATCGGCGGACGGCTGTTGCAACATCAGCCACATGGCGCGGACATAATCACCGGCAAATCCCCAGTCGCGTTTGGCATCGAGATTTCCCAGCGCGAGCTTGTCGGTCAACCCGAGCTTGATTCGCGTCGCGCCGTCGGTGATTTTGCGCGTGACAAATTCAAGCCCTCGTCGCGGCGATTCGTGATTGAACAAAATCCCGGAGCAGGCGGGAATGCTGTATGACTCGCGATAGTTCACCGTGATCCAGTGGCCGTACGCTTTGGCGACACCATAGGGCGAGCGCGGATAAAACGGCGTGTTCTCGGTTTGCGGCACTTCGCGCACTTTGCCAAACATTTCCGACGACGACGCCTGATAGAATTTGATTTTCTTGTCAACAAGCCGAATCGCTTCGAGCATTTTGGTAACTCCAAGAGCGTCGAACTCACCGGTCAGAACCGGCTGAACCCAACTGGTTGGGACAAAAGACTGCGCCGCCAAGTTGTAGACCTCGTTGGGGCGGTGCTCTTCGATGATGTTGATAATCGAAAGTTGGTCGAGCAGATCGGCCTGCACTAAAATCAGCCGGTCTTTGATATGGTCGATTCGTTCGAATGATTCGGTGGAGGATCGCCGCACCATGCCGATAACTTCGTATCCCTTATCGAGCAGAAGTTCAGAGAGGTAGGAGCCATCCTGGCCGGTGATACCTGTTATGAGAGCGCGCATTTTTCTAGTCCTTTATATGCGGTCAGGCATCCTCACCCGGCCGTCTTGTTCAGCTTCGTAGGCGGCCCCGCCATCGGCGGGGTCTACCCCATTCAACGAAATACAAATATAGACACCTAAACCAGTACAAGCAACCCCCTTACATCTCTACTATTGAGTCATTATTTTTGCTTGCCGTTCGACTGCTGTGTTCAATAGCTTGTATAATTCAGCATAAGGAACCAATATGAATTCATTCAAACTTCTTCCCTCAGTCGAACGGTTGTTGAGCGGCGCAGGTGCGGCGGCCAAAAGATTTCCGGCCGCTCTACTGTGTGCCAGTATTGGGTCGATTGTCGCGGTTATCCTGATGGAGTATCGGAATACTGATAAACCACACGAACTAATCAACCTGTTGGCCGCGGTCGCGCTTGGGTTGCCAATGTTCATCGCAATAACATTGGTTGGAGAAAAACGAAATTGGTCGATTAGCTCGCGTGTGATTGTTCAGGGCATTGGAGTCATCGCGCTTGTAGCATACTACCTGTCACTTCCGTCGGACCTATTCGCGCCGCGCTATCATGCTATCCGATTTCTTATTCTAAGTCTTGGCTCGCATTTTCTCGTCGCCGTTGCTCCGTATATAGGAAACACACAGGAGCAGGGGTTTTGGCAGTACAACAAGTCGCTGTTGCTTGGTTTCATGACATCGGCTTTTTACTCTGCCGCGCTGTTCATCGGCTTTGCGGTGGCGCTGGCGGCGGCTGACTATCTGTTCGGTTTCAACGTTAATGGAGACAGCTACGCCGAGCTGTGGATGCTCATGGCCGGGATTGCCAACACCTGGATTTTTCTGGCATTGGTCCCAAAAGACCTGAAGGCGCTGGAAATAAGTGAAGAATATCCCAGCGCTTTGAAGGTGTTTTCTCAGTATGTGCTTCTTCCGCTGGTCGGACTCTATTTCGTCATCTTGATCGCCTATGAAGCGAAAATTATAGTGGAATGGAACTGGCCAAAGGGTTGGGTATCGCAACTGGTTTTGTGGTATTCAGTCGTCGGCATTTTGTCGCTTCTGCTATTGCATCCGCTGAAAAACCGCATCGACAGCAAGTGGATCGGAAGGTTCGGCGATTGGTTTTTCCGTCTGCTTGTGCCGCTTGTTATCATGCTCTTTTTGGCGATTCGGCGGCGTATCGCCGACTACGGCGTCACTGAGCCGCGATATCTGGTCTTGATACTGGCTATCGGTCTGTCGATTGTAGTTTTGTATTTTCTCTTCTCGCGCAGAAAAGATATTCGCAGTATTCCAATCGTGCTTGTTTTCCTTGCGCTAATTGCCGCCTACGGGCCGCTCAGCGCGACTTCAGTTTCCACTTGGAGCCAGATTTCGCGTTTAGATGAACTGCTGGTCAAACACGGGATAATTAAAGACGGCACATTACAGAAACCGGATGCTGAGATTCCGCTCGATGCCCGTCGTGATATGAGCAGTGTGATTGCCTATTTGAACGAATCGCGCGGGCCGGAGGTGTTTGCGAAATGGCTACCTGATAGCATAGTACATGTGATTGCGTTAAAATACCCCGAACGGGACTATACGAGTACCCCGCGAACATCAATCAATGAAGATATTGCCTCGGCTCTCGGTTTTGCATACAACTGGTCGCCGTATTACACTCCTGAAGGAAATTTTGTTTCACTGTGGGTTGCCGAGCCGCGTAATTTTGATATCGCTGGCTACGAAAAATTGCTCTCGTTTGAGCTCACTGCTGGTGAGACCGATGATTCCGCAAAAGTGTATTCATCAAATGATTTTACCTGTCGCGCCGATCTGCTGACCAAATCTTCAGTCGCTTTATTTTCGTTCACGCTTCCAGGCGATACAACATCTTTTGAAATTCGTTTAGACGTTGTCCAAAGAGTTGAGGAGCTGTACGGAATGAGTAACCCGCGCGAGATTCCGCAAGACAGTTTGACCTTTGATCGCACGGTCGGTGTTTTTGATACGCGCATTCTCGTTCGTTCTCTTCACGGCGAGAAGCACGACGGTAAGCTTGAGCTAAATACGTTACGGGCACAAATCTTGGTGCGTAAACGACAATAGGTGGTTTTTTGGTTTCTGTTAAAACTTGTCTGTGAGTAGAGTTATAGTAGTTTGCAGGAGCCAAAACAAGGGAAACAAAAGATGCCAATAGACCCCTCAATTTTCAAAGCGTACGACATACGCGGAACCCACCCCGAACAGGTCAACGGAGAGATTGCGTACGATATCGGCGCCGCGCTCGCTTCACACCTGCGACCACGCGCCATTGCCATTGGCCGGGACATGCGCAAGTCATCGGATGAGCTCTTCGACGGCCTCTGTCGCGCCCTCAATGACTCGGGCGTCGACGTGATCGACCTTGGGATGATCTCCACCGACGGCCTCTATTTCGCAGTTGGTACATACGACTACGAGGGAGGGGTGATGATCACCGCCAGCCACAATCCGAAACAATACAACGGTTTCAAAATCTGCCGCAAGCACGCCGAACCGCTGTCCGGATCAGATGGACTCAATCAAATGCTCGCCATGATTCAAGATGGCAGTCATCTCAACCGTCTCCCCTCGCGTGGCGTGACCATTCGCAAGGACATTGCCGACGAATACGCCGCGCACTGTCTGTCGTTCATTGATCCGAAAAAAGTACGGCCGTATCATGTAGTAATCGATGCCGGCAATGGCATGGCTGGAGCCACGCTCCCACCGGTGCTCGCGCAATTACCCATAAAAGTTACGCCGCTTTATTTCGAACTCGATGGCACATTCCCCAATCATCCGGCCTCGCCCATCGAGCTTGAAAATCTGGTTGACCTGCAGAAGAAAATGTCGGAAGTACAGGCAGATTTCGGTGTGGCATTCGACGGCGACGCCGACCGGATGTTCCTTCTGGACCAAAACGGAAAACAGCTCGGCGGCGACATGGTGACCTCTTTGGTATCCAAGTCTTTATTGTCAAAGCATCCGGGCGAGACAATCCTGTACAATATCATCTGTTCCAAGGGGGTCCCTGAACTTGTTGCCAAGCTTGGCGGCACAGCTGTGCGCACCCGGGTCGGGCACGCCCTGATTAAACCGTTGATGAAAAAATATAACGCTATATTCGGCGGCGAACACTCCGGCCATTTCTATTTCCGCGACAACTGGTTTGCCGATTCGGGGATGATCGCTTTTTTGGTCTGTCTCGAATTGATTTCGGTCGAAAACCGCGCCCTGCACGAGATGGTCAAGGATATCGACCCCTATGTGCGTTCGGGCGAGATCAATAGCCGGGTTAAATCGTCGCAGGAAAAAATCGAAGCCGTCAAAATGGCGTTTGCCGACGGCGCTCACGATATGCTCGACGGACTGACTATCACCTACAAGAACTATTGGTTCAATCTCCGCCCCTCCAACACTGAGCCGCTTCTGCGACTGAATATCGAGGCCAACTCCCCCGCACTGCTTGAGGATATCAAAGAGAAACTGCTTAAAATAATCAGGTCGTAATCATGACAGACAAGCGCACCGTTCGCATTCTTGTGGTTGACGACGATCCGACCCTTTTGGAATTGCTGACCGATACGCTCACCGCCATAGGGTACGAGGCGACGCCCGCGACTGACGGCATTATCGCCCTCGACATTCTCACAACTCAGAAATTTGATCTGATGATCACCGATATCAAAATGCCCCGGATGGACGGGCTTCAGCTTCTCAAAAGAGTCAAACGACACTACCCCGAACTTCCGGTGCTTTTTATTACCGGCGTGGCCTCACAGGAGGTGATCGGGCAGGCCGAAGTTGACGGATTCCTTGCCAAGCCGTTTCGCATCGCGCACATAGAGGAACTGATCAAACAGACGCTGTCGCCAAAAGACAAGCTCACCGCGCGCCGTAAACCCGAATTGCTATTGATTGATTTGGCAGGTAGAATCGACGAGACGCTTACCGACGGATTGTTTTCTCATGGCTTTGCGTTGTTCACGTTTAGGGATCTGGAATCATCGATTCGAGAGCTTACCAACAATATATTTGCCGCCATTGTCGTTGATTGTTCTCCGTGGGTAGCCAACCCGAAAGATATTATTGAACAGCTACGCAATCTTGCTCCCGACACTCCGCTGATTATCAATAGTGACGCCTTTTCCGTCGAGCACCATGATGATGTCGTTGCGGAGTTTCACCTGATCGGCCTGGCTCCGGCCCCATTCACAGCTACCGAGTTGCTCGAGCTTTTGAGAGGTGTCGGGCATCTTCACCCGACACAATCTTCGTAGTCAACCTCGTCTGCGGGGTCGACTCTTGGCGGGGTTACGCCCGGCTTTCAGATTCTAAACGAAAGACGCGCAGAGGATTCAGCGTGATTTCCATCTTTTGGGTGGGCGAGTATTGGTATTTCCATATCCACCACAGCAAAACCCCATACATCCAGATCGCCAGCCCCAGCGGTTGGTAGTCCAATAGAGGTATCCAAAAAATAGCGCAGGCAAAAATCACCCATCGGGTTCTATTGAATGTCGCGCTAATAATGTGTAAAGTTGGCAAGAGAGCTATTATTAATGAGTAGTCTTTTACACGTGGCGCAATGAGCACATAGGCGAAAATTGTCAGATACAACATTGGGTAGACATCATGTGAGTCACGCGTCATCCAAAATGCCCACGCCCAAGCGCAAATGATCAAGCCGCACCAACACAGATATGCTACATAAACGGATGTATCACCCAAAGTGGTGATATCCCCAAGATCGCGGAGAAAGGCGAGCGAACTAGGGCAGATTCTGCCGCGCTCGTCAAGCATTTGGGTCGCGGTGGCAATAAAGTCGGCCCAAAGCTTCGGCTCACGACGGTACAGCATAACATAACTGGCGACACATCCGGCAGTGAGCGCCAACCAGACGAAAAATGATCGCCAAGACCGGTACATCACGAATATCAATGGCCCCAGCGCAACAGGTAACAGCTTGAAAAACGACGCCAGCAGAATGCTCATGCCGCCAAAGACGGTTTTGTGTTTCAGTAGTAGCAGTATCCCCCCCCATAACAGAACTTGCTCGAAGACAGACACATTACCGGCCCTGATATCCAGTAGCATGGTGTATCGGTAGCCCGCGAACGCGGTTACTACCAGCGCCCAGAGGTCCGCGCGCGCGCAGGGAACGACGCGACTCCAAATCCAGACCAAGGCGATACAAGCGAGGAGTTTAACCGCCAGAAACAAAAAGAAGGCCGATCGGTACTCTAGTTTGGCAAACAATCCGAATATTCCAATGCTGTGAGGGGGATACACGAATGGCAGAGTGATGTTTTCGGCTCCGGGTATTTTTTGTAGCGATCCGAGTTGATATGGGTTCCCGCCTTGCTGGCTGGCGGTAGCGGCGTAGTAATAGGTGCGGAAGTCCCATTGTTTTTGCCCCATGACCACTGAAATAACTTGCGTGATCGCGAAGATTGAGGTCACCAAAGTAAGGGCGACAACGACCAGCTTATATGCTTTGAACGCTTTCATGCGTGGCAATTGCAAACTGGAGTGTCGTCGAACAACGCATACATATTCATTTCCAAGTTACCGCACCGTTAGACTCATTACAACGGTATTTCCGATACGCTGTCTCGCGCGATATACGCCTCACGGCTTGCACGTCCGGCAGGGAGACAAGCCCTCCGATAACCCTTCTTCCCGAGTGGAATACTTATGGTGCCGGCCCTCCCTGAACGGCGTGATACTCCGACAGTGCGGCCGATGCAAACGAAACGATCCGACCGAATTGACATAGAATTCTTCTTTCTCGCGAGTCACCGACCAAATTCCCTTGCGGGCCGCCATTGCCGACTTTTGAGCTGAAAGAAGTTCCTTAAACTGCGGCTGTTTCAGATCGGCATCATTGAACAAATAGACATACGCGTATCCAGCCGCCACAATCGCCCGATTGATGAACAGGGTATCAACATATAGAAACCCAAGCAGACGGCCGTACTTGTCGCGGCGTGCGCCGCCATTTTCCACGCGACAGGATTGATTACGCGAGAGTTCGGCCAGATATGCTTTTGCCTCATCATGGAACGGCTCTCCCGATTCGGGCGTGTCGATCCCAAGAAGCCGCAATCGGTCGCCGCCGGTCAACTCGGCGGTGTCGCCGTCGAGCACCCGGGTCACGGTGAATCGGTCACCGCTTGGCTTGTCATGCCCGGTCTGTTCGACCAGCCGATATCCGACGATGAGCAACGTGATAAGGATCAAGGCCGGGACAATAAACCCGCGCCGCCGTTTTGTTCGAAAGATGGCCATCACTGAATTCCTATTCTTCTCCCGTGCGCGGTGTACGGCAGGTGGCCCACAGCTTGCTGTGGGTTCCGTGCATACAACCTGTGTCCCTCATAGCTCCACTGAGTCAATCTCAAGTGGAACATCCACCCGACCCTGATACCAGTTAAAACTCGACCATCGCCAATCTCCCAGCTCAGGCACTAGTCCCTTCTTCACCGGATTATTGTGACAGTAATTGATTTTCTCAATTACTGAATCTGTGTCCCGGCAATTGTGATCATAACTACGCCGTTGCCAAAGAATACGCGTTTCTATCGCCGGCAAAGAGTTCTGCTCCGCAAAATATCGGCGAGCGGAGAATGACTTCAACTGACCAACTAATCTGCCAAGTTTCTGACCGTCGGGCGGATGAAGCACCAGATGCACATGATCCGGCATCAGAACATATCCGTGTATATTGATTCTGTGCTTGGCGCGAAGGGCTTTCAGTTCGTCGATTACGATCTCCTTGAGTGTGTCATCGTTCAAAGCAGGAAGGTGGCGATAAGTGCTGAAAGTAACAAATCGCGCTGAGCCACTGTCGTCATAATGTCGGAGTCTGGTCATCATACGACTGAGTCCCCTAAAACTATTTGGGTAATATGTCACATCGGGGAACCCACAGCAAGCTGTGGGCCACCAGACCTGCCGGGCTGTGGGCCACCAGACATCATACGACTGAGTCCCCTAAAACTATTTGGGTAATATGTCACATCGGGGAACCCACAGCAAGCTGTGGGCCACCAGACATCATACGACTGAGGTCCCCTTAAACTATTGGGACAATATGTCACTTCTGGGAACCCACAGCAAGCTGTGGGAGCACCTGAGGCACGAATTGGTGGGAGCACCTGAGACGCGAATTGGCGGGAGCACCTGAGACACGAATTGGCGGGAGCACCCTTCGAAGCTCAGGACTACGCGGGGCTCCCGCCCTACACTCAGGAGCAATGGCGGGAGCACGGAACTATGTCACTTCGGGGAACCCACAGCAAGCTGTGGGGCACCTGAGGGCTCCCGCCCTATTATCACATTATGTGCTACTTTATGTGCTACTTTGGAAAATAATTCCGGACAAACCTCAAATACGTCTTGACAATTTCGGATGGTTTCGTACTTTCATGTCGAGCGCATGTAGATGGTTATGACGGATCTGAGAGCCACGACGATTCGAAATAGCCGAGTCCTCTTTACTGGAACAACAGATTGGTAACGAACTGAACCTAATTTAGGTTCATTGTGTTTTGCGGTGTGACAGAACCGTTGACGCGTTCTGCACATGTGCAGTGAGACACCGGCGCCATCATATTGTTCGCGTCCAGAATTTTTCCACCTCTATACTAACCCACAACCCACGTAACCGCCCTATCTCTCACGCGGCGATTTTTTTGGAGGTGTACAGTTCGAATGACCCCAGGGTTAGAGTCCAGAAGCAAAATGTCTTTAATACAAAAGAAAATTTGGAGATTCGTTTATAAGAATGAACTCCAACTCCAAAATCAGGAATGACGATGAATTTGTTGACCAAAGATCAAGCCCCGCGTTTCCCTAGACACGATTTGCGGGACAGTAATGAATTGCCAATGAAATGCCGATTACATCTGCAGTTCAGGTTATTCGTTCGCTTTGAGACGCTTATTCATGACTTTCCTTGTTTAAGGAGGATTTAAATGTTGAAACGCCTATTAGTAGCAGTATTCGCTCTTGGCCTGTTTACGGCTTTTAGCGGTACGGCAATTTCAGGGCCTATTGGAAATGATGAGACACAGAGAGTCGTCGTGCCTACTGGCAATATGGCGAAATCGACTGTTAAGCTCGATCACTCCAATAGCCATCCACCACAAGCGTTCCGCTCCGCTCCGCGTCACAGCGTCTCGGATTTCGGTTCTCCCTCAGATGCCGGCGTTGATACCGCTGGTTGCGAGTTGCAGGACTGGACTCAGTACGCCACAACGACGGGCTATTATGCATGGACGATTGGCGGTGGAATAACCGATCAGATGTCGATGCGCTATGACATCACCCCGAGCCACGGCGTGAACGTTCAAGGTTCACGGGTTCGTGTATATGGTGTCTTTGGTGCTCCGACACTGACCATCAGTGTTTGGGCCGATAACTCCGGCATTCCCGGAGCATTGTTGGGCAGTGAGTCGTTTGTCCCGGCAGTCGGAAATGGTTTCTATTATTTCACGACGCCGATCAACGTCGCTAACGGCCCCTATCACGTTTCGATGGGGAGCACCAGCGTCGGCGCCGACTCACTTTGGGTGAGTTCTGACGACGGTCTTGTTGGCACCGGCCGCGGTTCCTACCAGTTTGCTGGTACTTGGTACACAAATCTTGGCGCCTTTGGCCCGGGATTTGACCCCAACTGGCGTGCTCTTTCGAATGTCTGCCAGTACTACACGTCATGTGCCATGGTTATTCCTGACCCGCGCGGCATGTACATCGACTTTCTGCCGGACGGCCTTTGGAGCGACGCTTCCGTCCTCTCAGGTACCGGTCAGAGATTCAAAGCCGAAGGTCCGGAAACTCTCAAAACCATCCGCTTCCGTCATACAACTGGCGGCGCGTTTGGTGATACGACGAACTATCTTGATGCCGGAACAAATGGTCTGACCATCAAGATCTGGGGTGACAGCTCGGGTTACGCCCGTCTGACTCCCGGACCGATAGCCAGTTTTGGGTATCCCGGTGGTAAGGCCAATATGTATCCGACAACCGGAAACCTCGCGGGCACGCAAGCTCTCGATATCCCGGTTCCCGGAACGCCGGTCATGCTCGGTTATTACCACATCACGGTGGAATTGACCAGCTTGAGCGCGGCCGACGGCACTGTCGGATTCCGTTTTGGTCAGCCCGGTGGACCTGGCGGCGGTATGGTTAAGTTCACTCCGCCCGGCTCGGGTCGCGAGTGGGATAATATCGCCGGCAACGCCCTCATGGCTGGCGAGTTCTATGGAAGTCTCTATGACGGCTCGCATTCCTGCGACATTCGGCCGACACTCTGCAAGAGTGAATTCATCGAATGCAAGTATGGAACGGCGACCTCTTGCGGTACGCTCACCCGCATCCAGCAGGCCTCTATGTCTCCGGCCGTGGGTTGCGCCGTGTCGCAATACCGTGGATGGGCTCAGCGAATCAAAGGCAATCCTCTTAACATGATTGACAAGGTTCGCGTCATGGTGGTTGCTGATTATAACAGCGCTACCTGCGCTTCGACTGCGACCGCAACCTTACAGGTTTGCGTTTGGCAGTCGGTCGGTGGTGCGCCTGGTCCGCTCATCGCCGCTTATCCGGTGACGCCCATAGTCTCCGATCCAGGGTGGAACGAAGTGGTAATCCCCGGAGGCCTTATGGTCTTTGGTGACTTTTTCATTGGTTATAATATTGAATTGTTCGGCGCCGGCGAATTCATGTGGGCCGGTTACCAGCGCGATGGCGACTATGGAGTCTGCCCGCCTATCCGCGATGGCGCATGGGTTCAGACCAAGTTGACCGGCACGCCGGCTGACACCTGGTTGAATCGTTTGGCCGCTTTCGCCGTGAAGGACAACCTCGTTGCTGAAGTCGATTTCTGCGCCATTCCGATTGATTCACGCATTTGCGTGACTGAAAACGACTGGCCGACGCTTCAGCACGACTTTGCCCGTTCCGGCGCGTCTGGCGTCGAACTTAGCGATGCCTATTGCGACCTGACCTTGAACTGGTCACGGATCAAACCGACTGGCCGCAGTATCAACTTCAATGGTCCGATCATTTGGAACAACCATGTGATCTGCGCCTTCTCAGGCGCGACCGCCGGTTCGTATGAAGTGTTCAATCTTCAGACGGGCGTGACGGTGAGTAGCATCGACGATCCGACATGGGGCGCTGACAACAGCGTCATCGGTGGCAACATCCGTTGCACGCCGACGGTCGCGAATGTCGGTGGCGTCCCGGTATTGTTCATCGTGGGTGGAAACCCAGGCTCGGTGTCAGCTATTAGTCTGGCCGCCGGCTTCCCGGTTTCTTACCCTGGCTCGTTGCTGTGGAACTATAACGCCGTCGGCACGATTGGCGCCACTCGTTATGGTAACATCATCGTCCAGAACATCGCCGGCACTGATGTCGTCTTTGTTGTCGATGACCTCAATAAAGTACACGCGATCAACGCCGCCACCGGTGTAGCTTATACCGGATGGGCGAGCCCGTACACTCTAGCGTACAACTCGCAGAAAGCCGGCGCGACTGATGGCACGAACTTGTACTACTCGTTGTTGAATACTGCGGGTAACGGCAAGATCACCGCTATCAAGATGTCGGATGGCACCCTGGCCTGGGATTTCACCAGCTTGCAGGGCGCGACCATTCACGCCGCTGGCGGAACGACTGTTGAGACGTTCGAAGCGGGTGTGTCGGTTGATGCGATTGCCGGCGAACTGTTCGCCAACTCACGCGAATTGAACGGCGCCGCCCAGGGTGTCTTCTATCGCCTGAATACGTCGACCGGAGCGATCATCAGCGCCGCTGACGCCGATCGCGCTCGTTTGACTTCTCCGACCATCGACGCGAAGCGCGTCTATGTTCCTACCCTTCCGGCCTATACCTTCTCAGGTATGCCGTTTGGCGGTAACATGACGGCGTTCAGCCGCCTTGATGGTACGATGGATTATGCCGGCGTTAGCTTTATGTCGGGCGTAACCGCGAATACCCAGCAGGGGTACCGCGTTGACGGCGTTCTTTCCTGCGAACCCGATTCGGCGGATCTGTTCTATGCCTTTAATACCTCCGGTTATTTGAGCTGTTACAATGCCGACAATGGCAGTGAAGTCTATCACCGTCGTGTCGATCATGGTGGCTCAGCCACTCTGCCGGCTCCCGGACCGTCTGAAGGCGGTATGGGCGCTCTCGGCAAAGATGCGCTTGGCAATGCTCACTTGGTGTTTGTTGATGCCTATGGTGGCCTCTATGACATGACCAAGGGTGCGAATCGTGCCCGGCTCGAACTGCTGGCAGGCGCCTCGTCTGTCGCGGTACCGTTTGCCAGTCCTGCTGATACCATTGTCGAATTCCCCAAGATGTACACCAACACCGGTTGCGTGAACCTTGTGGTAAGTTTGACAGCCAGCACGACCTCGAACGGCACGACCGTTCCTGCCCCAGGCATGAGCACAATTGGCTCACGTTTGGATCAGTACTCTTCGTCGATGGCCGACATGCTGTCGGACAACTCGACTAAGCTGACCTTCGTGAACGGCAAGAAGGCGTATAGCCGTGACCTGTTCGGCGGTTCGACCGACGAAGTTGTGTCATTTGCCGATTCCCGTCAGACGTACAATCGTTCTGCCGCGGCCATTCCGGCCTTCATAATTCAGAACGCTGGTTCGTATGCCGGCGACGTGTTTGATCCGGCTCTTGGCAACCTGACATTGGCTCCTGGCGACACCGCCGGTATCCGTGTCCATGCCAACGGTCCGCTCGTCAATCGTGGTCCGAACTCGTTCTATTGCGAGTACACCCTGATTAACGATCCGGATTATTATCTGGACAACACGGCCCGTCGTCCCGAAGTGTTCCTGTCGCTTGTTGGCGGCTGTTTGGTTGACACCACGACGCTTCACTTTGGAGCCGCTGGTGCGAACATTCAGAACGTGTACAACACGCTCAAGCAGGGACGTGACGGAAGCGAAGGGTTCACGATCGACGGTAACAACAACGAGATCATGTACCAGGCCTTCGTCGCCTACGGTGTGGACAAGCACCGCATGGCGCTCAACTCGGACAAGTGGGATGGATCGAACAATAACTGGATTTCGATCCAGGCCGATCCGAACTACTGCGATAATAGTTGCAAGCCTGCAATTTCGTCCGCCGTGGCTCTTGGCGCGATATCGACTGATGGTATCACGTACACGGCGATCTCCGGTAGTGTCGTTTGCCAGTCGTTCATCGACTCCGTACAGAATCACGATCTCGGCGCGGGCTGGGATTGGGATAACCATGCGGCTCCGTTCGACAACGCTCTGACGATGGGTCTTTCGGCCAACACCAAGGTTATTGGTGTACTGAACGCTCCTGCCGTTGGAAACGGTCTCCTCTTGAACAACATGACCTTAAACATCATGACGTTCAAAGAACGTAACGGCGTTGCCGTTCCGGGATGGAAGCTCATGGCTTACAACGACCACGACATGGGTGGACGTGACACCGCATACTATGACGGCGCTCATTCCGTAGGTTGGGCCTCTCCGACCACGGGAACCTTGGGCCTCGTCACCGGCTACATTAAAGTACCGTATGGTTGCGGTTATTCTCCGCTGAAGAACACGACTGCTTGCTCTCAGAACGCTATCTCCTTCATTCCTGATTGGGATACCCTCTGGAATCAGGCGACCAAACCGGCCGGAGCGCTTGCGCTGGATTACACCGGCACATCCGATCAGGGCACGGCTTGGACGTTTGATGAGCATGATTTCACAGCGAGTGGAACTCACCAAGTCGGCTTGGCTTACTTCTCATTCAAAGGCCTTGCCAGCACCAATACTTCCACCGGAAACATCGCCAATTTGGCGACTCTGGTGAACAAGTGGTCTGGCTTCGGTCGTGGCGATATCAATGATGACGGCGTGATTAATCTCACCGACATCATTCGCCTGGCTGAGAACGTCAACTATGCTGAAGCGGGTGCAGTACCTTTCGCGCATCTCGGTGACGTAGATGCGAGCGGCGGTGCCGCGAACCTTTCCGACGTGCAGTATCTGGTTGATTATTATTTCAACTACGGTCCTTGCCCGAAGGGCGCGTTCGTGCTCTAATCGCTTAGTCTGACGATTTTCCGTCAACTACAGGAAGCGAGGATGAAAATCCTCGCTTCCTTTTTTTGTTGTCGCCGGGGCGTAATCCTCGGATGTTTCTGTGCGCAGTGGGTGCCTCACCTACCGCGTTCCGTGCGAGGCAGACGTCCTCGTCTGCCCGTGAAACGAAGAAGTATCTGGAAGGGGCAGACCGGGAGGTCTGCCGCCCACGATCATTTTGAAAGCGACAACCATGGCAACCGACAAAGACACGCGACGCATCGAGAATATTTCCAAACTGCTTGCCGATTTGTGCGAAATTGAGGCATGGTATTCCGCCGGGGGCGGGACTAACCGTCGTCACGGCGACCAACTGACTATCACGCTGGCTCCCAAACGAGCCGATGCGACCGTCACAATGGCCGTCGTGCGAGATCGACTTACCACGTCCGGGTATCGCTTCACGCTTACCGGGAGCGCCGAGCGATTGACACTTTCCGTTGATCCGCGCCCTCGTCTGCGGATTCCGCCGTTGAATATTTTTCTGTTCATCGCGACAGTCGCGACTGTTTACATTTTTCCGGTGTTCGAGCAAAATCTGGCGGCTTTGGCTTATGCGATGGATCAGCAAGGGATCACACAACCAGAGTCGATGGGAGGGTACTTTTCGCTGTTGGGGGATGTTATACCACTGGCTTGGCAGGGGACAATTATCGACCTTCGCAATGGCGTTGGGCTGATATTTACCCTGGCGATCATATCGATACTTTTGATTCACGAGATGGGGCATTTCATCGCCGGGCGTCGGCGTGGCTTGGCGGCATCGTGGCCGTATTTTATTCCGGGGCCGACCATCATAGGAACATTTGGAGCGGTGATTAGATCAAAATCGCCGATCTGGAATCGACGTGATCTGATCGAGCTTGGCGCCGCCGGACCTATCGCTGGATGGATAGTGGCGGTTGGCTGGCTGGTATATGGATTGTCGCAAGCGACCATTGCCAACCCCGATGACACGCCGATCAAAGCGGTTGGATTTTTCATGCAGGGAGAATCACTGTTGGTGAAATTTCTGACGCCACTTTTGGCAGGCGATATTCCGCATGGGTTTGTCTATATCTTTCCGGAGGCGGCGTTCGCGGGGTGGGCCGGTATTTTAATTACCGCGATGAATCTCCTGCCAATCGGACAACTCGATGGCGGCCATGTTGTGTATGGCCTCTTGCCAGACATGCAAAAGAAACTCGGCTGGGTGGCGATGGTGGGCTTGCTGTTGCTCGGTATGCAGTCTTCGATGTGGTTGATTTTCGCCTTTATGGGATTGGCATTTGGGGTGGGGCATCCGCCGACACTTGAGGATCATTTACCGCCGGGACGCACCGCAATGATTATCGGAACGATAGCGATGGCGATTTTGATTTTGTCGTTTACGCCGGTGCCTTTTCGTTGACTACCGGCATTACCAGATCAGACAAATCTTTACTTGATCCATATAGGGCGCGGAAGTTTATCTTGCCCGATTTTACCAAATAGAGAAAGACCACTACAATCTCCGGATCAAGTTGGGTACCGGCGGAGCGCTCAATTTCATCCATTGCGTGTGATAAGGTCGCGCCCTTGCGATACGGGCGATCCGACACGATGGCGTCGAAGGTGTCAACTACAGCCAGCAGTCGGCCTTCGATGGGAATTTCTTCGCCTTTCAATCCGCGAGGATAGCCACCACCATCCCATCGTTCGTGGTGACAGAGAATGTATGGGATTGCCGGTTTGAGGCGGTCGATATTGGCGATGATTTTGAGACCCTCGAGTGGATGTCTCAGCATCCGTGCGCGTTCTTCCGCTTTGAGCGCAGTTTCTTTGTTTAAGATGGAATCGGGGATGGCGATTTTACCGATGTCGTGGAGCGTGCACCCCATTGTCAGTTCTTCCAATTGTCGCTCATTCCAATCCAATTCTTTGGCCAATTCCCGAGCCAAAACAGTGACGCGGTCGGTATGACCGCCGGTGTATTTGTCCCGCGCTTCGATGGCGCTTGTCAGTGCTTGAATCGCCTGAAGGTATGACGACTCGAGATCTTGATAGAGCCGATAGTTGATAATTGCCGCCCCGGCCGATCCCGCGAGAATTCGTAGAACATCCATCTGACCGGCGGTGACAAGACCAAGTTCGGTAAATATCACCAGATTGATTACGCCATGCAGAGAGCCGTTCACGATTATCGGCATACTGACAGTCACGCTGTCGTCTTCGCCATTTCCGCGCGGTGTGACACCGTGACAAGATATCGGATCACTGTTCTGCAGATCGGCCAGTTCGTAGAGATTATCAGTTGATAGCACCAGTGGGATCAAAGCACCATCTTCGACCGAGTGAAGGCGTCGCAGAACCTGACGAGTGGCTGGGTTCATTTCGATAATGCCAACCGCGGAAGCAGATAATTCGGTTCGACAGGAATCAATCACCCGAAGCAGATAGCTATCTATATCGCGCTCAGATGAGAGCGGGCTTGTCGCGCTAAGGAATTGTACCTGACTTTTCAAGGACAGGTTCTCGCGCACAATTTTCTGGTGGGCAAGCCCCCGGCGAATTGCCGCCTTGAGGTGATCCAGCTTGAACGGTTTGACGAGGAAATCATAGGCGCCACTTTTTAGAACGGTGATGGCAGTCTGAACTGTCGGATGCGCGGTCATCAGAATGACGATTACGTGAGGATGCTGTGCCAACGCCGCTGAGAGAATTTGCACGCCTGTATGCTGACCCATGACCAAATCGGTCAGCACTAAATCGACGGGGTGAGTTCGCAAGTGTCGCAGGGCTTCGGCCGGATCACGCAGACAGATAACGTCGTAGGGTTCTCCGGCCAATGCTTCGGTGACGACGCTGATAATTTGAGCGTCATCATCGACAACGAGCAAGCGAGTTGTCATATTCGCGGACACATAGCTTCCTTTTTGAATTGCCATAGCTCTCATATCGGCTGGGGCTGAGGAACCACAATGGCGTAAAGCTTTATTGTAGGAAAATTGCGCCGTGCTTTTATTAGACTCGCTATAATCATGGGCGATAGTCTACAGCCAGATTTGAAATGTGCTTTATTCCGACTGAGTTACTTTGAAACGCTGGTTAACGCCTGTAGCGTCAGGCCGGAAGACCTCACCACGAGTCAATCCAAATTACTGAAGCCACAAACAATTCACCCCCTCAACCGCCCTTCGGGCACCTTCTCCCTCAGGGAGAAGGCCTTGTCGCTAAGGCGGGACTCCCCGCAATGACGTATCCACGGTTTTTGCAACATGCTCCAAGAGGGAGAACTCAAACATGGGCTATGAGTGCTGAAAACCACCCTGTGCTGGCTATCAAGATTACCGGAAAATGTTCGATAATAGAACAATGAGAAACAGAATTCACCCACCGAGGAGAACAGGGATGTCAGTTCGTCCGGCTTTTGTGATATGTCAGGTGCTACTCGTGCTCGCCGGCGGTGTCGGAAGCGCCAGCGGCGCCGACAAACGTCTGGCATCAATACAACCTGTGCCGACTGATGTTCGTCAATCGCTGACCGATATCGTCGGTCTCAGTGTGGCTGACACCTGCCTAATATCGCCGACAAAACAAATCATATGGCAAATCGATAATTGGGTGACAGGAAATGAGTTGTATAAATCGCTGTTTGACCCAAGCTTGAGCTGTCCCAACGCCTATCCCTACACCGTGACCGCCATCAATATGCCAATGTATTTTGCTTCTGCCACACCGCTCGTGGTCTCGGTAGATATCGAGGCGGTCGATTCGATTTCAATTCCGGGTTGCAAAGTTCCTGGAGTATTAAAAGCCATATCGAAAGATTATAGTCTGAATGTCCCCAGCGCTGGGATGTACGATATTTGGATTCCGCTGGATTCGCCGATGGTAGTGAACGGCCCGTTTTTTGGCGGCTTCTTTATTGGCAACACTTTGGCATCAACGGCCGGAGCGGCTGTGTTTGTCGATACCTTTCCAGTCACCTGCGCGACATATAATATCTGGGATACCGCAGTCGGGTTTGTGGATCTATGCAACAACACCTACTACAAATTTCCGGGGCGGCTGGCTATGGAAGCTTCGGGTATTTCCGGTGGCGCCATGCTTGGACCGGCACCGGCGATCAGCTGGTTGACACCTACCACAAGCGAATTGCTGTTCGCTCAAAAAGAATTGTGGGTTCAAGAGACTTCTGGTTCAGCCATTATCGATTATGTCTCTTTCGCCTATTCAATTACTGGCGGCCCGTATTTGGAAATCGGGCGCGACTTCGATGGTGTCTCGCCCCTACGCGACGGCGTTCATAGTACAGTCACAGGTAATGGATTCAGTTACCCGTGGGATTTTTCCACGTACGCAGAGGGTTTGTATTCGCTGAAGGCGACCGCGGTCGACACTCTGGGACGAAGCGCCTCGGTTACAGTAGCGGTAACACTTGAGCCGACCCCGCCGGTGGCAAAAATCTTAAATCCGTCAAACGGCGCAGATTTTTGTTCGCCGGTAGACATGTTGATGACAAGCAGTGATGAGAATCTCCGATTTGTCGAAGTACAGCGGAAATTAGCGAAATGGAATTACTCCGTAAACTTGGCGCTGATGAATCAAGCGAGCGTCGGAGACGCAAACGGCATTTCATCCGACGGCAATCACGCACCGAGCGAATTCGGCGATTATTACAGTGGGCCGGTCGCGGCAACGCTGGCTCTGAAAGTCTGGCAGGGTCGAGGGTACACCGCGCCATTCATGAACGGCGTAACCATGCTTTCGATGGATTCGGTGGCGGAGCGGATGGCGGGATATTTCAAAACCCGTCGGGATAAAGGGACTACCGATGAACTCATGTATAGTGGCCTGCGCGATTATCTGATTGCCAAAGGGAATGAATTCAATCTCGACGCGCGGCGACATCCGGACTATTACCAACTCAGGCAGTGGGCCGAAGAAGAGCAACGAACGGTTATCATTGGCCTTGGTGGAAACGCTTCGCCCTGGATGACGGTCGATGGTTTTTCTCAGTGGAAACAACCGGGTGTTCTCTGGTTGGTCAATGTGGTCAACCCGGTAACGGGCGCAAAAGAGCAAATGTCGATGCGACACGGAACGCTCGGCGGGGAGTTGCTCTATCTCGGGACGTGGCATCCGATTGAGATGATGATTTCAATTGTGGCTAAAAACTGGATGGTTACCCGTGTGTCCTGTGGCGCCGACATGAACAGCACCGATGGCTGGTCGCTGAACTGGGGATCCAGTTTGCTACTGGAGGACAGTCTGTACTTTGTCCGAACTATGGCAAAGGACGCGACAACATATCAGGGAACATCAACCGTACTTTGGCGATACCATTGTTCACAAGTTTACGCGCATGGAGACTTTAATAGTGACAATGTCGCCGATGTTGCAGATTTGTTGATACTTACCGATTTCATTACAAAGGGTGGCACATCCCTTCCCGGCGGCGCGCCTCGCGCCGACGCCAACTGCGATCAGTATATCAATATGAGCGACGTCGTGTACTTTATCAATTACTTATACAACGGCTCCAGTGCACCTTGTCGGTAAGCTCGGGCACGTATCGATCAAAATGCGACTCTGATAGGGACGGCAAAGAGCACAACAGAAAGCCCCGCACCCCCAAGGGTCGCAGGGCTTTTTTGTTTATATCTGACGGGCTTTGGCGGCACTGATCGCTCTTCGCGCAATCTCTGGCGTGACACCACAGATTTGAGCAACGGTTTCAACCGCTTCGTCCAGGTGCTCGATCCATTTTTTATCGGGATGACGCGATTTCAGGTCCGCAATAACTTCGGCGGCAATGGTCGTAATGAACTGAGCATACCTCTGACGCCTGCCGACTTTGAGGAACGGTATCACAAACCGTTGCGCCAGAAAGCCGAAGAGTGTCAAGCTGACAGTGGCGAGAATTTCGAGCACGCTCGGTGAATGGGTGGTTGGATCCACAGATTTCTCCTTCTTTGTATGGTTAAAATCAAGGTGTGTTTACCAAGTGAGTCGCCAGTTGGATTGAGCCGGTATGCTCAATCGCTTTCGCAGAATGTTGCCGTCGTTCCGACTGATTGAAATCTCGTAGGTTGAACCGGAGGGGCGCAGAGAATCCGACGGAATGAGATCCACAAAAAAGTAACCGTCGGCATTCGTTACGGTTGAAACTGCAAATGGCGAGACGACAAGTTCATTGGTGCGCAGTACACCTTTTGGCAATGAGGCGGCAATCGTGGCGCCAGATTCGGGAAGTCCGTTGACGCCGTACAAATACCCGTAAAGCCGACAGAGCGACGGCGATAGCGGAATGCCGGGATTGAATTGAAATCCGGATACAGTGTCGGCTCCGGGACCCTGGACTATAATCGTGTCATACGCGGGGAAGGTATATCCGGGCGAACTGGCAATGGCCAGATACGAACCTGAGTTGAGATTGAACCACGCGCGGCCGAGCGTATTGGTGGTTCCCACTGCAACCAACGCAGTTTGCTCAAGATTACGGATGCTTACGAAAGCGTTGGGGACGACCTGATTGACACTGGAATCGACCGCTACCACGGTGAATGACCAGGCGCCTGATCCGGCGGCCAAGCTAGAGATTTCGACATCAAGAAAACGACCGAAGGTGCCATTGGTGATGTGATTTACATGCGGAGTATTCCAAACCCAGCGGGCGATTGAGACTGAATCGTTTCCGCCGCCAGAACTTTTCATAAGTCGCCCGAACCAATTGAGGCCTGACGTTCGCCCTGTGGTGTCGGCCTTCCAGACTTTGTCGGCAACGCGATTGTCTGCAAGCGCGGCTATAATGGAGTCACGCTGAGCAGTCGTAAAAATGCCACCTCGCGCCGCAATACCGGCAGAATCGAGCGCGTCGGAGAACTCGGTCCCCGTGATCTGAAAATCAAGGATATTGAGCGTGATGTATAGCGGCGTATTTTTTTTCGTGTACACCTGCAACGCGTATTTGCCAAAAACACCGGAGCCGTCGAGATCAGACACCTGCGCTTTGAATATGTATGTCGTGACACTCCCGACGCGAACCGAATCTATCCGACCCAGACTTGAGTTGATGCCCCGCTCGGCAAAGACCGAGTCCCCTTTCGGACCTATCACGAGCAAATAGAACGAGTCGGCCGCTACGGGGTTTCCGAGCGAGTCGATTGATTTGAGGAGCATTGAGATCGAATCCTCCGGGGTAACAGTGCCGGTCGCGGAATTGTTTACGACGGCTGTTCCGTGGATGCTACCTATGGGGATGAAGAGGATAAACAGGAGTATTGGAATTTTGATCATGGTCGGTCCTTGGTTTGAGAAAATGGGATTCTGTTGGGATCGTGTACATCAATGAGCGAGATAATGGATTTGCGACGACGCGCCAGAGTTTGACTATCTATCCCCTCGTGATACACAACTTTGATTTTGGGTCTGTTTCCAACAGTGACGTTGTCATCTGAGCCAAGCTGTATCTGTGTCGGGTCAGTTCCACTGTACTGTTTTAAGACCACGCCACGACAATTAGACGTATCATTGCCATCCCATTGTCTGGCGATGCTCGTGATATCAAATGGAGTGTACGCACCGAAGGCGAAATTATATTCCACCTTTGCGTCGACCGGAGCAGAGTACATATCCGACGATGTATTTTTTGCTCCTGCCGTGCCCCAAGGTGTCGCTGTCACATAGCTATTCCAAGTGGCTTGTAGCTCAACCCACGAGCGACCAGCCCGAATCTGGAAGCAGGCGAAGATACCGTCTATATTGTCCACAGCGAGAGTCGGCTTCATGAATATCGAGCAGGCATCGACTGTCCGACCCCAAAGAGAATCCTTGACTGCGGGCCAGTTGATCAGGACATAAGAATCTGTGCCGGGAGATGCCCCACCAAGCACAAAAACACCACTACTCCCACGATTCACGGTGGGTCCGGTTTCAAAGATGTATGTTCCATCGGCTTCGGATCCGCTTCCGGCTCCTAACGTGAAAGTAGCCGCTTGCGTTCTTGCGGAGCACAGCGAGAGGACGCAGAGGATTATTCGCACTGATAGTCGTGGGTTCAGGTTTTTTTCACTTATTGTCATTTTGCCTCCTCGCCCTTCGCGAAGCGCAGCTTCTCCCCGAGGGAGAAGGAGTTATTTGAAGAATCATCTGTCGCCTCTTCGTTGTTTTGCGTAGGATGAGACTTGGGGTCGGTCAGAGGATGATCTTTGATTGATTCGTTGCGAATCTTTCGGAGAAGATTCCACAGTTCTTTTTTCTCCAGATTTTCCGGAGCCAGTTTTCGGCGTAGTTCAAGCATTTTCAAAAAGTCTCCCAGTTTGGCGTCATGTTTTATTTGCTCCTTGAGCGCGAAATATTCAACAGCAATTAAATCATCGAGTAGGTCAAGCCCTTCGCGCGCGGCGGTCTGATCGTTGGATATGGTTTTATCAATCACCTATTTCCACCACGAGTAAATCAGTTTGAATCGCGGCGGTCGTGTCGGACGAGCGGGCGATATTGAATCCAATCGATGATTCCCGCCCGATAATGAACGGCGTCGCCGGGCCTTTTGGTCGCGGGATCACAAGCGGTGACGCAAGTGTCGACGGCAGGGCATTTCCCCGATGGTCAATCAGGGAGTCGAACCGGACCTCCTGTTCGACTCCGCCGATATCGAACGATCCAAAGTNNTATCCAAAGTAGATAGAACTTTGTGAGCCGACTTTTTCGATTAACAGCAGATCGGATTCGCCGAATCCGGGAATTCCCCAGACGGAATAATCGGGAACCAGCCAGGTTCGTTTCGCGGAAATGTCATTGATTCCAAGCATAGGTAATTCCTTTTATGAAATGGTGGGTGAAGACATCGGAGTGATAGGCGGTCGAAACGCGGCCACCAGTTGCTCGGCCTTGATAGCGTAATCTGAAGCAAGTTGCATCCAGCAACGCGCCGCGCGATCCTGCCCACTCTGATGAGATAGATTGCGTGATGCGGACGAGCGACAGAGTATCTCAAGCGCGGAGTAGGTCGCGGCGAGACCGAGGACCGCGTCGGCCTCGAACTCACCATTCGGGTCAACCGTTCTCTCGATGAGACCGTTAGCGGCGATGACCGCTGAATTGATCATTCCCTCAACGAAACTCGCGTGAACAGGTGTAAAATCGAGATAGATCGTTTCACCAAGGGCTATATCACCGGAAGTTGATCGGCGGATTTCTCCCGTTTCCAGATTGACGTGATAATCGGTTGATTCGGCGAATACCGTATAGGGAAGATACCAGATGGTAACCGGCGCACCGATTGCGAGCTGGCCGCCTTGGCGGGGAACGAGCCGCCCTGCGGCGTGATCAACCAGATAATCCGCAGACTCGATAAAGACTTTCCCGAGTGAACTGTCGGAAGCGACAACAACTGAATCGGGTACAACCGGCTGAGTTGAAAAAATCAAAGGACTTAACACCGTGGTCGTGATACGAGTACGCGACCGGGCGCGCTGTCCTTTGCCAATCAGCGACCCGGCGGAAATACCTCCTCCGAAAAATGGTATCGCATCGTTGGTGTCGATCAATAGGGCTTGATCAGTCAGACTCCGCGCGGGCAATTCGCCGGAGGCCAAATGACTGCGAATCTGTTCGGTGGTTGTGTATGGCATGGATTATCTCCTGGCGATGAGCTGTTGAATATCCGACACGGCGGTGATTTGGTAGCCAACCGGCGCGATGACAAAATTCGAAGTACATTCGACTTTGAGCCAAAATAGACGGTGACTGTTTACGGTTGTTTTCTGCCAGTCACGCGGAATGCCCGCATAGTCGGACCAGAGGGTCATTTGGTTGATCGAAGAGAATAGATTGGAGCCGCCGGATAGAGGCGTGAAGGATTTCCAGCCGGAGCCATCCCAGTACGAATACTGGGCGGTTCCGCCCGTTCCGTTGGTTGACAGAAGAATAGTCAGAAACCGAAAGCTGTCTTCGAGTCCGACAAATATCCGGTCACCGAGCGCGGCGAGAGTCGCGCCGGACTGAGGATGAATCACGTCTCCGGTATTGCTGTCGGCGGCGCCTGATGTAACATCGTGATAGGACGCGGAAACTGAGTGATACAGAAGCACACGGTCAAATGTCCGTGCACGGTTATCAACAAACGATGACGGAAGAAACGTCCCGCCGAGACGAGCAGTATGCAAGAGCGCCGTTTGATTTGGCCCGATTCCGGCAAGAAAGATTATCACGGGATTGCTATCGCGGAACATCAGTTGCGGCGACGACGACGGTCTTGAATCGAGTTGCGTGACCGGCCCCCAAGTAAATCCGTCGAACTCGCGATACCGAGGATGCGGATCACACACGACAACAGTCAAGCCACCGGAGTTTGTGACGGCGACATCGAATTCGCTTCCGAGACCCGCGCTTGAGTAGATTGTACTTTCAGTTGTCCACGCACCGCCCGCCAGCGGATATGATCGCAACGCCAGACGACTGTTTCCGTAGGCAAGGAACAAATGAATCTGCGCCGAATCGACCGCCAATCGTGACCAGATGAAAGTTGAAGCATCGCTGAGTTGCGCGCCGGCATCGGTTGGGCCAGTTCCCCAGACTGCGCCGCCATCGGTGGACGATTTGACATGAATCCAACTTGAAGGCAACACCAGACGACGCCACGAAATCCAGAGCTTACTGTCGGGTGTTGAAAGAAGATTCGGATCATAACCGGAGGCACCGTCGTACACGGTTACTTTTGTTCCGGCGGTCCAGCCAGTTGATGTACTGGTTAGCCGTCGAGTTACCAAACGTGCGGTTGCAAGATCGGTGTAGGCAACTATCAGATCGCCGCCGGTTTCGATGACCGCGTCGAAGGGTGAATCCTCGGAATCAGTTATGATAGGAACGGGTGTTGACCAACTCAGATAGGGCGAATCCGACCAAGAGAGCGCGATAGTGTTTGGCGCGCTCATGAACAGAGCGACTCGGCGGTTGATCCAGTTGCCTGACTGCACTCGCAGGAGTTTGTGTCCGGCGGCAAGGCCAAGCGAAGAGGCGGCGGTGGTATCGGCAAGTTTTGTGAGCATGAGTTTCCTTTGTAAGACAGGGAGTCCCGCGAAGACGGGACTCCCCTGCGGTATTACGGAAAGACCGTGTCGAGAATAGCCGAAGCCCCTTTGAGCACTTTGGCGTAGGTTACCGACTCGGAGATGACTGCCTCTTCGAGACGCTGTTCGATGATTTTATCGTATTCGACAAGAAGCGGTTGCGTGATGACTTCTTCGATGGCGAACCGATTATCCAGACCGATGACATAATCAGTCGGGATATCATCGCATCGCACAAGCGACGCTCCGAGCGGACTGAATAAATCGCCAGACTGCTGGAACCGATATCCGGCCAGCGGATCTTTGAATTCGTTCATGGTCAGGATCGACTTGAGCGAGTTGATGTGGCAGACTATCGTGTTCATTTCGTAGGGAGAGAATGTCGCCCACAAATTGATCAGATCGGCATAGGCCAGTGTGCCGCTGGTGGCGACATTGACAACTGAGGCGGGGTTTGAGTTGCCGTCGCCATTGATGATGACATCGACTATCATTCCGATTTTATCGGTTTGCATTTTGAATCCGATGTACCACAACAGAACCCTGAACTGCGAGGTGGTACGATATCGCAGGGATTTGTAGCTGGCTTTGAGCGCCAGACCGTAATCTTTCACCGGGACCGCATGGGTTTGTTCGGTGACAATTAGTTGGGGAATCTGGGCGCCCTCGCCGATTGGGCGGAGCGAAAATTTCGAGGTGTCGGTAGTGTCGATATGGAACGGCGTATATCGATTGGTCGAGGCGGTCGTGGTGTTGGCGATGAGCCGGGACAATTCGGGGCGCATCGACTGGCCGTGGCGAATTTCTCTCAGCATGAACTCTGGCAGAAGTGCCGGCGCTTTTTGGTAAAACTGTTCGACAGTGGTTGGAGTGCGACCGCCGAAACGGATTCCGGCAAGCGCGAGCTGACGTTCGAAAGCGTCGAGCGCGCACCCTTGAGGAGTCGGATCGTAATCATCTGATTCCAAAAACTCGGAGAGTGTCAGGCCACGTGCTTCGGCCTCGACATATAGATCGCGGCTAATATCAAACCCAGCGGCGGCGGTGAGGTCAACACGCCCCGTGGCGATTTCCTTGGCCTCATCGCGTGCGCGACGAGCCAGACTGTTAGATTGTAAGAAGTGTTGAAATTCCATACTTGCCCCTTTCATTAGTTAAGGAATACCGTGCAATCGGTGGTTCCATTGACGGCGATCACTGTCCCGCGAGCGATATTTCCACCAGCCGGATCAAACGCGGCTAATACCGGCGCCTGTTTGACTGTGCCGCTTGTTCCACCGACGATTCGATTACCCACCACCGGATTGGTGGCGGAAATTGCAAACTTGCAGATGCCGCCGATTTGGACAGTGGCCCAGCGTTTGCCGGTGTCGGCGTCGGTGAGAGTCAAACTGATCAATTTCCCCAGCACCTGGCCGCCAGCAGTGACTGGGCCGATTTCGTAATTACCGGTGATCAGAACCGGTTGGCCGAGATGTTGATCTTTGAGATCATCAACACCGGATGTTTGGTGAATCTTGAAACTGGCCATTACTGGTGCGATTGTTTCGAGATTCTGGTCTCGTACTGTCATGTGCATTCTCCTTCGTGTTTATGTCGGGTGGACACTTTGGCCGGGAAGCAATTCCCATTCCCGCAGTGTCATCACCATTTGTGTTTGGGTATTGTGATTTGGAAGGGAGCGCGACGAGGCGTGATCATCCCAAAGCTGGTCGGGAAAGTATCCCGAAACCGTGCCTGGGCCTTTCGGTAATATCCGATCAGCTCCGTCGCGCTCTTGTCGGGGAGGTGGTCAATAATATCAAGCGCGTCATCAAGCGAGGACATTCCCTTTTCGGCTATGGCAATCGCCTTGAGCATGCCGACAATTCGTGTCGTGTAGTCCTCGCGCATTGCGGCGGCTTCTTCGCGCGCCCGATACAAACCGGGAAGCACAGCGCCAAGTTCGGTGAGCCAGACCGAGAGTTTATCGAAATCGATTATGGTTACCGCTTCAGCTGAGAGAGCGTCGCGAAGTTCGGCGAAATACGCCAGTTCAGATTCATTTTTTTCCACGGGAATCTCCTGTTTGATCGATGAGGTAATGCTCAATGCGTTCCAGTCGTGATTCCATCTTCTGCGTGTGTTCGTAAAACTGCTGTTTATTCACTACTGCTTCTTTCAGATAGACCTCCATGCTGGTAATTTTTTTGTCTAATGATCCGACTACGGTCGATTCGGCTTTTGCGGCCATATCTACTTTGAGTTGCTGAATGGTCATGAAATACGCCGCGACCATGCCGAGCACGATGGTGATGACATTCCAGATCGGGCCGGAGATTCTGAACACGGGGGATTGATTATCTCGACTCACTTTGTCTTCCCTGTTTTTGTCTGACCGGATGACGACTTACGAGAAATCTTTCACGGCCGCCGAGTATTACCGGACGAATTGCGTAGATTGAATCAGGGCGATCTTCGAATGAGAAGCGGATCCCGGTGTTCTCACGATGTATGATAGTGATAGAACCTTGAACGGCCCCGGGCCGACTTATCTGGTCGTTCGTAACAACGTCTGTCAATCGGTCGGTGAGATACTTTTGCCCCGACTGCAAATTAGTTGAATCGCAATCGCGCAGTCTGAATTGATGACCGTTCCCGTTGATTGTAAGAAATAGCAGAGCGGTTTTGTCAGATGACTGATGAAATAATTTAGCGTGGTTGCCGGAGGTTCTTTGCGTTCGCTGGAGAAGTCGATTGTACTTAAATCCAGAATCTGTCAGTGGGTTGGCATTCAGCGGCCAAATCTCGACACCTTCGCGAGTCGACAATTGGCGAACCGCCGACGGAAGGCCGTGTAAATCAGCAACACGGTACGGCAGTGTTCTCACGCCACTTAACGATTTGCGGTGTTTGTTTGGTCGAGCGCCACGCCGCGTATCGGGATACAACGCCAGGACTACACGCGATATCGGCCCCGATTTGTCTGCTAAATACTTTTCAAGGTCAGCGCAAGAACAACGCTGTCTTCCCTGAAAGCCTATTAGTAATCCGGGGGCATTATCAAATTCGGTGTTGGGCAAGTCACCAAGTTCTTGATAGATGGTTTGTCTGAGCGGATTGTTATCCAAGCGACTCAAGTTGATCCGGCCGTCGGATGTCGAGGCGGTTACTGCCAGCGCGTCATAATGTGGCACGACTAAGAATTGCGATTCACGGTCAAGATCAGCCAACGAGTCGATCGATTTCAGATATATGCGATGTTGTGGGGGAAGTTCGTCGCTTGTTTCTTTCCGGGTAACCAATGTGTTAGGCACCGCTCCGCGATATACCAATGATGATTCAAGAACCCGCTCGATCTGGCGGTAAGCGAAATGACAGAAAGCCGAACCCGCCGCGGACGGATAGTTCGAAAACGGTTCGTGTTCACAAAGACGTATGTCGTGGCCACAGATCGAACACTCAGGCAGATTGTAGGTGAAGGCAATAGAGCATTCCTTGTAAATGCCGCCCTCGATGTTGTCTTTCAGATTTTTGGCGTCATCGACTGACTGGAGCCAGTAGAAATAACTCTTGACCCATTTCTGATTGTCACGGTCGACCAGTTCGGCGTGGAAATTTCTTGCTATCGGCAGGTAGTCCTTGCGATGCCCTACCAAAACCGGAGAATCGATTAAGAGTTCGGCAACGCGTTGATGCTCATCCAACGGAAATCGCCCGCCAAATGAGTTGACCTCATCGGATACCAAATACATCGCGGCCACATATATCTGTTCGGCGGTCACCCGCCTGTCCGGAGCAATCCGCTGATTGATGAGATCAACAAAGCGCGCCGAGGGTGATGCCGACAAATCGGCAAGTGTCGCGGTCAATCGACCAAATTGTATAGCCATGCAACCTCCATATACAAATCGGGTCGAAATTTGAATCACCACCGAAGCTGCAGTCATTTTGCGCAAGAACTTGCGCTAATGAAAATGGGGAGAGGCAATGCCCTCCGACAAGTCGGATTCGTAACTACGCACCAACAAACGAGATAACCAAAACAAAACGTGTCGCACGTTCGGGCACAGCGATTGCTCAATACGGGTCAGGTGTTAGAGAGTATTACACATTTTCAGAGGTGATGTTATGAGAGAGTACAAGCCATATCAGACCGAGCAACCGCTAAAATACCTGTTAGCCGCGATCTTATTTTGCGTGGTATTGGGTTGGGCATTCACAGATGCCTGCGGCAGTACGGTCAGGCAGAATGTTCAGACTGATTGTATTGAATCATGTATTGGAAATTGAAGAAGTAGAATTCCCCCCTCCTCCCCCCGTGCCTCTTGAGATTCCTTCCCTCAGGAGGCACATTTTTTTTGGCATAATCAGTTCAGCGGGGAGATGTCCAGCAACAACACTCTGTTAAAAAAGATTCTTGGTGCGGTCAGGCGCCCTCACCTGACCGTCCGCCTTTTTTGAGAGTGTCGGGTGAGGGCACCCGACACCACATTCGTGTGCGCTATCCCCCTCATACGCCCTTCGGCCACCTTCTCCCAAAGGGAGACGGAGAAGTTTCGAAACTAACTGAAAATCCAAGAATGTGCTTCCTCTCCCACTGGGAGAGGATGTCACGGAGTGACAGGTGAGGGTCAGATCCCAAAAGAGTGTCGAGTGAGGGCACCCAACACCACATTCGTGTCACGCCTTCCCAACTCGCGGGGCGATTGCAGGAGGATTCTTTCTGTAAAGTGGCCAGAGGGCCAACGCCAGCGCCATAAGGGCATCGCATTCGTTGTTGTCATCCCATCGGGCGGCGCGAAGTTCGTCTTCGAGCGACCAGACTCTCCCCGGACCATCGGGCAATTCCCAGCGATCGTAACAAATCTCTCCACGGGCGTGATGCAGTTCCACGTTGGTGAGAAGCTCAGACTTCGTTGCCGGAGTAAAAATGACTGCTTGTGGCTTGAACTCTGAAAGTTGCTCAGCGACCACATCGCCCAATCCGGTGGCGTCGATCAAAAGTTTCCCCGGAAATTCACGCTGGCGTGATTTGATTTTTTCAACGACCACCACCCAGTCAAACATTTTAAATCGCTCCAGCGCGACAACACGCGAATATCTACCGCAAACTTCAATCGTGATTCCGACAGTCGCTGTGCGTTTGCGTGCCAAATCCCATCCGGAGATATACATCGGAGGGGTATCGTGCTGAATCGCGGAGGTTGAAACCGCTGGGCTCAGGGCGCGATCGATATATTCTCCTTTTAGAATTTCACCGCCGGAATCGACAAACTGTCCCATTATATTTTGCTGTACCCGCGATGCTGAAAAATATTTCACCCGTTCGTCTAAGAATGATCGGGAGATAAATTGGTTCTGGCGGGAATCGCCTGATTGCAGATATCCCGGTCTTTTCCCCGACAAAATCTCGTCCGCGCGGCGAGAAAACCAGTTCTTTCCATTTGGTGTCGACACCAGATCAAGCCGTCCCTCGCGGTCGGCCAGCCGCATGAGAATGACTTCCTCGACAACATATTCGGGATCGGTCTCAAAAGCGACTTCGTCGAAAATGAACAGGTCAAAATCATTTCCCAGAAGGTATTCCCCTCGGTTTTGAGTTGAGCGCGCTTCGATGGTGGCGCCGTTATCAAAAGTTATTTTGGGAAAGGGAGTGCGTATTCGTTCCGACACCAGCGCCTCGATAACCGGAGCACGCCTGATGAGGCGAACCACCTGATTGAAAACGAGATTCGCCTGATCCTGCGTAATCGAGGCAACCACCGCGCGGTAGTGGGGGCAGTCATGCCACGCGGCCGGGCGGATTTGATACATGACGTGATGGATGAGTTTCACCGCGGAGACAAACGATTTGCCCCAGCGGTTTCCGGTAACCAGAAGGTTTTCCCGACCCCACGAATTTGCCAGCCAGAGTTTCTGCCCCTCGTGCAGTTTGACACCGAGCACAGACTTTGCAAAATGTTCTGGATCCAAAAACCCCCGGCGCCAATCCTCCGCCGAGACCGCCTCGATTAAAGGATTCGCCATGTTTGTTGTTTTGCGGTGGTTTCATCGATCAAACCCGCCTGATACAATTTGAGCAGGTTATCTATTTTGCTGGTCTGCACGGCGATATCGTCTTTTACCTGATAGGCAAATGAGTTGTCGAATTCAAATTGACACCGGGCATCTATTCCCGCTAAAGCCAGATCGAGATTGCCGAGCCATTCGAGAAACCGGCAGACCTGCCCCTGCACCGACCTCACCTGCCGCATGACGACATCGAACTTGAATCCTGACCAAGTGGTAGTAGCGCCGTAGGAATACCCAAGTAAATATGGCGCGAGATTTGTGGCGGCGCAGATTTCCTCGATCATCGCGCGATGGGTCATAAACCAACTTCCGGCGACATCGCGTGACGCATTCGAGCCGATATGATCAATCTCGATATTGTCCCAGGTAACCGGATTGTCGTCGATATCGCAGGACTTGATCATGTCGACCGTGGCATCAAAGTACGCATTGACCCGATTGGTGTAGGCGCTGTCTGATTCGCCGGACATTCGCTCCGGCGGTGTGATTTTAACGTGCAAGCGATGAAAGCCGGAGTTGTGACTGCTTCGCCGCATATCATCTACCAACTGTTGTTCGATATATGCGACGAACGGAACCGCCTGCAAGAGCGACTGGCCAAATGGGCGGTCCACCGAAGCGCCGAAAGGTATTGCGTAGAAATCCGGTCGCTCCAAATTGAGAAGGTTATTGCCTGATTCAAGAAATAGTCCCGGCAATCCGGCCGGAGATTCAAATCGCAATTGTTCGGGGTCTATCAGAACAAACTGGTCGACCGACGATTCATCTTGCGAGACTACAACAAATCCGCCAAAGAGACCGTCTCGAAATAACCCTGTAAACAGCTCGGGCAATAATCCCTCAAGTCCGGTCCGTCTTCCAATTGAGCCGGAGTAGAATGTCTGGGTCAGCCGGTCGAGCCGTTCTTTGGCTTTGCCAGCAACAATTGGAGATGCCCCCGGTTCTATCCTGAATTCCCCCGGAGCCGAAGCAAGGCGGACCCAGGTCCAGACACAGGAGTGAACCGCAGGGATCGAGTCGGTCAGAAAGCGATACAGCTGTACCCGGTGCCTTCCGGTGGCAATATCGCGGCTCGACAGCTTGATTGAAGGCGACAGGCGGTCAATTAAGCCTTTTTGGCTCCCTTGTCTTAGCGAGACTGGACTATGGAATGGTTTGTTGTTAGATGACATTTGGGGATTCCTTTTTATACGTACATGTCGAGTTGGTATTCACCATCGAATTGGTATCGATTTTGGCATTCGATTAGTACCAATCCTCTTGCCGGTTAATCAGATATGCATCTCATTGCATCTTATTTGTATGAATTGTGAACATGAGTTGCAAGATTGATAAAATCGACACGGCAGGGAGCAGTCGAAACAAATGCATCTCGTTGTCCCGCAACAAATTACTCAACAACGAAAGAGTTGGGTAGAACGGCATGAATATTGCGAATAGGTGGCTTGGAAAAGACTAAGCAAATTAGGTAACGAGAGGCATTTGATGCGAAAACTGATTTTGACAACGATGGTAGTGATGTTTGCGGCGGCTTCGGTCGGCGCGTACGGTTATCACTACAACACGGTTTTTAACTCGAGCGAAAGCCCGTTTGACTACAACAATAACTGGGCTCCATTCAACTATCCGCATGGTATTGGCCATCAGCCGTCACCGGGTAGCTTGGGTGAGGGTGGCGAGAAGTTTGACCTTGAAGGATTCAAAGTCCGCGAATCCGGAAATCATATCTACCTTGCCATGACCAACTCGTTTGGCTACCTAGCCCATTCAACCGGTTGGAACCAGAATTATCGCTTGGGCGATATTTTCATCGGTAAGAATGGCGGGAACCCGTACCAGTATGCTATCGACGTCAAATCGTCGATCACCAACTATACCCTACAAAAGACAAACGAGACCGGGCTCACCGGCCTGTTCAACACGAATGGAAGCTACACCAGCATTCAGAATGTAAACGGTTCCTACTACAGTAACCTGGCTGTCCGCAATGCCGCAGGCGCGTTCGAGAAGGGCTCTGGCGCTACAAAAGCATTCGATGTTGAATTTGCCAAAACCTACGACAATTCGTTTGTCGAATCGGGCTATCTTGCTCCCGGTAATGGTGAAACTTTCGTGTGGGAATTCAAAATCGATAAGTCACTGTTTGGCAGTTACCAGTCACTTGATTTTCACGTAGCTCTCGGTTGCGGAAACGACTGGATGAATACAAGCTATGCGCCGCAACCCTCGCCGCCCAATACAGTTCCGGAACCGGCCTCAATGTTACTCTTCGGGCTTGGTCTCTTGGGAGCTGGAGTGATACGCCGACGTAAATAGTCTTTTCTTAATCTCGTTGCCTAAATATCAAGCCGTCCCGCACGCTACGCGCCGGGGCGGCCTTTTCTTTGCATCCGGACAAATAACTTGTGCCCAAATGTCGGGCTTCTTATACTATCTTTTCGTTAGATCATAACGAGTTATAGCCGATAAAGGACTTATGAGAAGAATTCAGTGCGCGTTGATAATCGTTTTGGGCGTGATAATCTCTATTTGTGGCTGTACTGACAACACCGCCGTGCAGATTCGATATCAGGCCGAGAAACAATTCTATAACGCCGAAAAGGCGGCTGGAGTAGCCGGTTCTCGCGGCGATAATGTCGACCCTGCGGTCGTCCGAAGTATTCGCGATAAGTTCGGAGATGTCGCGCATCTTTGTCTTGCCGGTCTCGATACCGTGACCAAAGACAAATACCCGCAGGAAAACCGACAATTGTCGGCCATCGCGTATCAGAGTACAACCCGACTCGCCCAAATGTATCTTGCGGCACGTCGCTTCGATACACTGGCAGTACTGATTTCTCAGCTCATGGACAAGGCGACTCTTTCCCGAACCGAGCTTGCCACCACCTACTATAATTATGGGCGGGCATTACAACTCGGTGGAAAATGGGACACGGCATTGGCCACCTACTCAACCGCTATAACCAAATTCACCCCCCCCATCGACGATTCGGGGCACGTGTTGATGCTGTTGTTCAATCTGCCATTGAAATTGCACAAGGCATTTCTGAGTAGTCGCGATGACGCGAGTCGTGCCGACTGGTTTATGCGCGCTGAAGCATACTACAAAGAATGGAGCGCGTTCAAAACGTATCCAACCGAATTATCCATGACCTCACTGGGCAATCTGGGACGTTTGTACGAAGACGCAGGAATGTGGGACCAAACGGCCGCCACTCTCTTAACCATGCAAGACTCCACAGGAGCAACCGCGCCCGCGCCAAGACTTCATGTAGCGGACTTATATGTCGAGCGGTTGAATCGCCCTGATGACGCAATCGCGATTTATCGCGAGCTTGATGGGATGCTTATCGGGCAGGATACGCTGGCACGCCCCGCCCTTTTGCAAAAACAGGCGCTGGCATATATAAGCAAGAAAGAATACACGCAGGCCCGGGAAATTCTGACCGATATAGGCAAGCGTTGGCCGGCGTATTTTGCGAACTCATCGACAGCCCAACACCACAAGGCGAAGTGTTTTGAAATGGAAAACAACTGGGGACGGGCGGAAACCGAATATCGCTTTCTGATCGAACACTATCCAAATTCAGAGGAAGCGATGTCTGCGTATTTGTATCTGGCGCAGAAAGCTACTGATGACGGTCGTTCGCTCGAGGCCGAACAATGGTATGATCGTGCGGAAAAAGCTTATTCAAGTCTGGCCATCAAAAAAAAGGGGTCTGCTCTGGAAGCAATGGCCTTGTACTTCAAGGCCGACCTACATAGACAAAAGAAAGAATGGCCAGCCGCGGCCGAGGCGCTGGCAAACGTGTTCTCTCGCTTCCCCCTGACCGAACCGGGACAGCGGGCCGCCCTTATGGCCGCCCAAGTCTACCGCGATAAACTGAACGATAATCGGACAGCCGATTCTCTTATTTTGGCCCTGCAAGAGGCCAATGTCGCTGGAAATGACCCGGTGGGGCAATAGGATCTTTTGAGTTAGTCGATAGTACAATAGACAGAAGAAGAAGTATGATGATATCTGGAGGAAAAATGAAACGAGTTTTATCGCGATTGCCAATGATCGTGCTGGTGCTATTGGCGCCACTTGCCGCAACGGCGCAGACTGATCCTTTTGGCAAAATTGACACGGTGTACGCCGAGTTGTCGAAAATCGACTCAAATGTTTGGGCCATTGCGGTTTACTACACCAATGATGAACCGGTGGTGGGATTGTCAGTACCGCTCAAGTATCATTCAGGGCTGGTAAAGCTCCTTGCTGATTCGGCCGTCTATGCCGGTGGACGAGTGGAGCAATTCACCTATCGTGGGTTTCGCGCCGACACCGCTATTCAGTGTTTCACGCTTGGTATGATCGCCAACCTTGGCCCCACCCATAATCGGCTTGAGCCGGGGTCGGGACGGCTGGTGACTGTCTACTTATCTTCAATTGATGATCTCCCGATCACGAAACTGGTGGTCGATACTACAACGACCAACCCGAGTAATTCGTTGTTGGTGATGACCGATTCAGTAATAGGCACACCGCCCGATACGGTTCGCGTTGCGTTTGAGAAACGCTCGCTTGTTCCGGCGTTTGTGGTTCGACACGCGAAGAAATAAGCACACCAAATTCTGTGAATTCAAATCTAACGCCCGGCGACAAGCTGGGCGTTTATTTTTGCTTACGTGGGTGCGTCGGTCGGGACATTTAAGGGGTTTTGAGCTACAATAGTTTGGAAATTTTCACGGCTGGAGTTATTATATAGCAGGCGGTTGAGATGGTCGCCGCTCTGAACTTTCTGCCGACTCGCCGTGTTGAACCAGAGGAATCTACAATCGACCACCGCAGGCAATTACTATTCCTGCCGATATACTCGTCTTAGGTATGATGATGCGAATTATTAAGCTCCTTCTCTCAATCACGCTGATAACAGCGGCTATCGAAATCGGTCGTGCCGGTGAGCTATCCGTGGAACTTCGTCAGACCCTACGGGGACGAAGAGCCGATGACAAGATTAGCGTTTGGATAAGACCCGCTCAGTCCAGTCGTGGGCGTGAGGTGGCGGCCAGAGCTGAGCAAACTACCGCAATACGAGCTGAGCAATATAGAATCACGCATGATCAGTTACGAGCGAGAGCACAATCTGCCCAAGACGGCGTATTGTCAGGTCTCCGAGTTCTTGAAAGCAGTGGCCGGGCTGATGGCATCAAAGCGCATTGGATATCAAACATCATCGAAGCGCGGGTGACGGTAGGAGAATTGGAGGCACTGGCACAGCGACCCGATATACGCGTGATTTATTCGGTTCCGACGATAGAATTGATTGCGCCTCTGCCTGACGCCACAGCAGTCGCCTCGCCCGACACGACTTACACGAATATCAAATATGTCAAAGCTCCGCAGGCCTGGGCTTTGGGTTACACCGGCGCTGGTAGGGTGATCTGTATTTTCGACACAGGCGTCGACGGTGCGCATCGGGCGCTGAAATCTCGTTGGAAAGGCAGAAACGCCGACTCGGCCGCCTGCTGGTTTGATCCGCTTACCAATACAAAATATCCTCAGGTGGTGAGTGGGAGTTTTCCCCAGCACGGGACCCATGTAGCCGGGATCGCGCTTGGCCGGGATAGTGTGAATAATGACACGATCGGCGTTGCGCCAGGAGCCAAATGGATTGCCGCCGCTGTTATCGATCGCCCCGGAGCCTCACTACTTGATGCCTTTGATTGGGCGGCTGATCCGGATGGCGATCCGAATTCAGTCGATGATCTGCCCGATGTGATAAACCACAGTTGGGGATTTAGCAAGCTGGGATGCGCCGATTTGTTTTTTGAAGCTATAGATAATATCGAAGCGCTCGGTATCGTGAACATATTTTCGGCCGGTAATGAAGGGTCCAACATTTTAACTATTCGCATTCCGGCGGCTCGGGACAACGATTCGGTTGATTGTTTCGCTATCGGCGCGACCGACATTTACACGACTCCGGCAACTCCGAAGATATGGCTCCAATCATCACGCGGACCTTCACAGTGTAATGGGCACACTAAACCAAATGTCGTGGCGCCGGGATACAACATCAGGTCTTGCTACCCTAATAACACCTACACGGTTCTTCACGGTACCTCGATGTCGGCACCGCATGTGAGCGGGCTTGTGGCACTATTACGACAAAAAAATCCGAATGCCACGGTGTCTCAAATCAAGACGGCGATCTTGAACAGCACCAAGCGTGTGAACGCAGGCGTTATTCCAAACAACAACTGGGGTTGGGGCGAAATCGATTGTCAGGCGGCACTTGCGGCCCTACCAGTCAATCCAGCGACGCCCAAACTTCGTATCTGGGATTTTCCGCACACAATAGTCAACGCCGGCGGTATTTTTGACGCTCCGGTTATTGTTCAGAATCGGGGAGCCGGTTCTGCGACGGGAGTTATCGGGACAATCACCAGTTCCGATTCACGGCTGACTATCTTAAACGGTACTGTTTCATTCGGTACCGTTGCCATCGCTGATACCTCATGGTCGACCTCTACTATCCGCGTGTCGGTGGCGGGAGGAGTCGCTTCCGGCACTTTGATTCCACTGAGTTTTCTTATCACTGCCAACGGCGGCGTGTCGGTTCCTACAACATTGTATTTTCAAGTTGGTACGCCCTCACAACAAGGATTTGCCACTCACAGCACCGGTAAAATAAAATTTTCACTTACAAATTATGGCGTGTTCGGTGGTGGGGTAGGTTCCCTGTTTCCATTCGGCGGAATCGGATTTCAACTGCCGCCGTCAACAGCGAATTATCTTTTCGAAGGCGGGCTGATGATCGGCACCGGATTGTCGCAGGTTTCAAGCGCGGTGCACAGTTATATCGATAAACCGGATCAGGATTTTGTAGTCTCTCCCGGCGGCGATGTGGTGTACACATCCCCCGGAACACTTGCGCAACAGGAAACTCATTCGGTTTTTTCCGATGCCGGCTCAGGAAACCCTATCGGCGTGGAATTGACACAGGATACGTATGCGCAGGCCTCGCCCAATGACGACTTCGTGACTATCCGGTATATCATTCGCAACACAACCGGCGCTACGATCTCTAATCTGCGCGTGGGGCTTTATTTCGACTGGGATTGTGTCTCGTACACTTCTAACGCGGGTGGCTTTGAGAGTTCCGACTCTGTTCTGTGGATCGCATATGATAACGGGAGCACGCAGTCGGCATTTCGCGGATGCAAAGTGGTGCAGGGGCCGCTGGGTTCTGCCATGACAGCCAAGTACGGTGACATTGCCGAGATTCCGTATTTCAGCGGCAATGGATATCTTACCTATGAACAATATCAATCGATGTCATATGGTGTTAATTCGAACGATCCTCTCAAATCACAGCAAAATAACCTTTTCCAGGTGCTCACTGCCGGTCCGATAACTCTGGCATCGGGTGGCGTCGATACTATCGCGTTCGCAGTGATGGGGGCGGCTGATCTGACGGGCATACAGGCGATCTCCAATCGCGCAACAGCGTCGAAACCCTGGAGTTGTTGTAAGGGGTTGGCTGGCAATATCGACTGTGATACGTTACATGAGGTTGACATTTCCGATTTATCGCAATTGATCGATTATTTGTATATTAGTGGTATGCCACTGTGCTGTCCGGAAGCCGCCCAGTTGGATACTGATCCAAATATTGACATATCAGATTTAACTTTGTTGATCGATTATCTCTATATTTCATATTTCCCACTTATACACTGTCCGTAATGGCCGGTCCGCTTCGTTTAGTAAAAAGAAGCGACCCGCAGGTTGAACTCTTCGGAAATCACCGCGCCTTCTTGGGGCGTTAGACAAAACACTATCAAGTCGTCTTTTGGTATGGCGGAGAAATCGAAATCATCCAAGTGGCGATATTCCTTCTCTTGCCGCCAATCTGTTTTTGTTCCGTGTGACTGACAAAGCCAGAGATCGGCCTTCGTGTTCTCGTTTTGTAACTTGTCACCGTATTGAACCGGTCGAATGCCGATTAGCTTTGCGACTTCACGTCGGATTCCGATTCCATAAGGTTCAAACGACATTTCGCCGAACCGGGCCCGCCAGCGCATCAACGGAATAACATCAAGAGGCGACAAAGCGCAAAAAGCCACCACCGGAGTATTTTTGGGCATGTGTCGCGGCGAGGCAATCAATCGCCCTGTTACAATAATACGCCTTAGCGTATCGAAAGCGCTCCGTGGATACTTATCGGCTCGCAATATGTCGCGGTAATAATCGACCGCGCGTTCCTCTGGCGCCGGGCCGTTGGCCGCCCGAGTCCAATGAATGATGTACTCATTTCCGCACTGTTTAATCTGATCTGACAATCGAGTTTTGTCTAACGTGTAGGCAAGTTTTTCGTGACGTCGCTGATATCTGATGAGAAAACGATGATCGATATTATTCCCAGCCGACGAAGCGGCTTCAAGCAAGCCTGTCATCGATCCGTCAGATCGAATGCTAACCGGCAGAATTAGGTCAGCGAGATTTATTATTTTCTGATCTCGCGCGGATTGAATCTGATATTTTGCAGGTCTACCCTGTAATCGCAATGAAATAAAATCAGTATCGGTCGGGGATAGGTCGAATTGCCTAATCAACTCGTCGGTGATGTTCTGAAATGAAGTTTTGGAACTATCTGGAATCACCAGTCGCAAGGGAATTTTGTGAATGGACGCCATGGCCGTAATCAATTCCCATGTCTGCATTCCAACCGAGGAGATAACCCCATATCCGGCGTTTTTGAGCCAGAGCATTGCCGATTGAGTTTGTTGGACCCAGAGATCACCCCCGCATGGGCGACTCGGCTGTCGCGACAGAAGTATTGCGGCGAAGCGAGTGTTTCTCCGTACAGGCATGAGAATCAGGCTGTTATTTCTTTTTGCGGCCAGGGACGAGCAGAACGGGAATATCGGTCATGTGTCGCACAGCAGTAGCCACCGATCCGAAAATCAGATCGCCAAAAAATTTGTGACCGTGCGTCGACATGGCAATGAGATCACACCCGACATTCTTGGCGCAGGCGACAATCTGTGACGGCGGGTCGCCCCGCGCCAGGACCGCTTCGACTACGACACCTTCGCTTTCGAGAGCCACCTTGGTCCGTTCGAGATACTCGCGGTCCATTCGTATTTCTTCGGAATCTTCGAGATTGAAGCGATCCTGATTGCGCGCAACGAAACCGTCGGCGACATGGATAAGCACCAGCCGCGCTCCGGTCAATCGGGCAAGTGTCCGGATGTGGCTAAGAATCGCTTCGTCAGTCGGAGTGTTTTCAAGTGCGACGAGAATGTGCTGATACATACGAATTGCGCTTGCTCAGGCCAGCCAGCCGGCCACGGTTTTTATTAACAGATATGCGTTCAAAGATACAATGATTCCCGCTATTAGCCAAGCGGCCAGTTGTAAAGCTCTGTGATTTACGAATTTCCCCATCTTCACTCTGTCAGACGTAAATACCACAAGCGGAACCACCGCGAAACCCAGTTGCAACGAGAGAATCACCTGACTTAATATCAGTAATTCTCCGACACCGCGCTGTCCGAAGAAGCCCGCAACAATCGCGGCCGGGACGATGGCTACCAGCCGGGTCATCAGTCGCCTGATCCACGGTCGCAGGCGCAGATTCAAAAACCCTTCCATGACAATTTGACCGGCCATCGTGCCGGTAAGGGTCGAATTTTGCCCCGATGCCAAAAGGGCGATGGCAAACAGAGTGCTGGCAAGCGACGCCCCCAGCACTGGAGTGAGGAGTTTGTAGGCATCGTTGATGTCGGCCACGTTTTGGTATTCGGTGCCGTGGAATGCGGCGGCGCTGACAATCAGGATGGCGGCGTTAATAAAAAAGGCGAAAAAAAGCGCGCCAGTGGAATCGATAGATGCAAATTTGATGGCCATTTTCTTGCCGGCATCGTCACGCGCAAACGCTCTGGTCTGCACGATACTGGAATGAAGGTACAGGTTGTGCGGCATGACCGTGGCGCCCAGAATACCGATGGCAATATAAAGCATATCGGGATTGACAACAATCTGCGGCACAGGCAACAAACCGCCAAAAATACCGATGACCGACGGTTGTGAGACTATTAGTTCATAGGCGAAACAGATGCCTATCATAAAAATCAGTCCCGCCACCATGCTTTCTATCAGACGGAATCCCCTGTTTTGTAGGAATAATACTATCATGACATCGGCCGCGGTCAGAACAACACCAACAACAAGAGGCAGACCAAAAAGAAGATTTAATGCAATCGCCGAGCCGATTACTTCGGCCAGATCACAGGCGGCAATGGCAATCTCGCACAGAACCCAGAGCGCAAGCGCAACCGGACGGCTATAATGATCGCGGCAGGCCTGAGCCAGATCTCGACCAGTCACAATTCCTAGCTTAAGCGAGAGGTATTGCAGAGTCATCGCCATGAAATTGGAAATCAGGATGACGGATAAAAGCGTATAGCCAAACTGTGCGCCGCCTGCAAGATCGGTCGCCCAGTTTCCCGGGTCCATGTACCCGACCGCCACCATAAGACCGGGGCCACCAAACGCGAACAATTTGCGCCAGAATCCGGCAGTCGGCGGGATGTGAATTGAGGAATGGACTTCAGGAAGCGACGGTGTCGTGACATCCTGCCGCCAGCCATTCACTCGTTCATTAGAGTCTTTCTTTTTCGGCGAAAACAATCCCATTACACAACTCGCATGTTGGTTTTCACTAAGATAATCGTGTTTTCATTATCGACGCCAGCCACTAATTTTGTGGTCGGGAAGATTGCGAAAATCCTTCCGTCCCCGAGTCGCCCGACGAACAAAGGTCTTGAGCGGGTCACGGTACTCTGCTGGCAATCCTTCAACATATTCCAGAAACTCATGAAAACGCTGGGCACTGGTGGCCGAGAGACCGTGTTCCATCTGGCAGACATCGCTCTCCGCCTGTCGCCTCGGTAGACCAAGATACTCGACGAAAAAATGCACCAGATCATCATGACGATGCGCCACTTCGGTGGCGATCTTTCGCCCCGACACTGTCAGACGGACCTCCTGCCGAGTGGCATGATGGACCAATCCGAGAAGAGTCAGCCGCTGAACGGCTCTTGTCACGGTGGGCAGTCGGGTTCCAAGTTCAGCGGCAATATCGGTCACGCGAACGCGGGCGCTGGTTTGTTCCAGTCGGTATATGACTTCGACATAATCCTGTTGTGCGGCCGTGAGCATTTATTCCTTAATTATCCTCAGGTAATTACCTTAGGGTAATATCGGTAAGTTGAGGAGAGAGGTCAAGTACCTATTGCGATTATTTTGGAGTCAGGTGGGCCACCAGACAAGAATCTCATCAATGCGTCTTCGCCATCGTCGTGTCGAGCGTAGCGTCTCGACCCTTCGTCAACGCTCAGGGCGACGCGCCGAACACTCTGTTTCACTCTGTACCCTCTGTCACCCCGTCGAAGACCAGAGTTCAGCAGTAATCGCTTGAAAGATCTGACTGGATACCGGCCTGCTATTGACATTGAGATATGTCCCTTTTATATATTGAGTAATATAAACAAGTTGGACCCATGAACACAGCAACACATTTAAACAAAGCAAGGAGTTTATCAGTGAAGAAACAAACAGCGATCAGATTTTTAGTGGCTGTCCTGACCCTTATGGCAGTCGCGTTTTTCTCAGGGCGACCAGTTCAGGCCCAGGATTCAAAGGCGGCACCAAAAGTAAAGTCATTGTATGATCGTCTTGGGGGTGTTTACAGCATTGCTACGGTAGTTGACGATTTTATCGAGCGCCTGTTGGTCAATGACATTTTGAACGCTAATCCCAAGATCGACGAATCCCGCAAACGCCTTCCAAAGGCTGGTCTAAAATTCCACGTAACTGCTTTGGTTTGCCAGCTATCTGACGGTCCACAGGTGTACACCGGTCGCAATATGCTTGATACCCATGCGCAATTGAATATCAGCGTGAAAGAGTGGGATGCGATGGTAGCGGATTTTGTTGCCTGTTTAAATCACTTCAAAGTCCCTGAGAAAGAACAAGGGGAACTTCTTGCACTGGTTGGCCCTACAAAAAAGGACATAGTCACTGCAAAGTAGATTCTCATAAATAGTCAAAGCGCGGAATCCAAAGTGACCGGTGGCCCAAGCGATCGCTCCTTTCGTGACGTGAGTTCTTTGCCTTTCAAAAGTTACGTCAAGTTCTAGTCCGGCAGTAGCCGGGCGAGACCTGACGTAACTTTGCATGACTGGGATGTCTGCCGCACACTTAAAACCACTCAATTAGCCAGCTAATCCGCCTGACATTCCGCTTGCCTCCCCCTCGCTCCCATCTGTACCTTATACAGACAGCAACTTAAGTAAACTTGAAGGGAACTCGATGGCCGATCGTCGCCGCATCATAAAGGGAATTCCGGTCTCATCCGGCATCGTGATCGGGCGGACTCATCTTGTTCTCCCTGGCGATATTTCGGTCTCCGAAGTCGTGGTCCCTGCCTCCGAAGTCCCGCGCGAAATCGACGCCCTCAAGAAAGCGGTTGACGAAACAGTCGCGGACCTCCGTCGTCTGCGAGTCTCGGCTGGCAAAGATGCCGCCGGGCCGGTTACCAAGATTTTCGATGCTCTGCTTCTGATTGCCGATGATCAGGAGTTTTTCCGCAAAGTGACCGAAGAAATCACGGCTCGTCGCCGAAACGCCGGATTCGTATATAACGCAATGGTTCAACAGGTTACGGATCCACTAAAAACGTCAACCGATTCATATATGCGTCAGATGGCGGGCGAGGTCGAGGCGGTCGCGAAACGGGTTCTCTCCCACCTAGCAGGATTCGGTCAGCGCTCGGTTACCAAATTCCCAGCCAATACTATCCTTATCGGAAAGAGCTTTGGACCGGGTGATACGCTTGGGTACCGAAACCGAAAAGCGGCAGGGTTGATTGTAGGCGAAGGTGGCCGGAACTCGCACATGGCCCTTATTTCTCGTTCGGTCATGATGCCGGTTGTGGTGGTCGAAGAGAACTGGGCGCAGATACCCCATGACTGCCCAATCATTCTGGATGGAATCGCCGGAACAGTCATAGTCCATCCGACCGACAGCGATATTGAAGAGTATCAGAGCCTGGCCCGCAAACAGGGGTCCACGCTCATCACCCAACTTAAAAATGTTGGCGAAATCCCGCCGCGCACAGCCGATGGCGTGGAAATCAGTGTCATGGCAAATTTGGAGCTTCCCGGCCCAACCGATGACCTGTTATCGGCTCAGGGCATACCAATTGGCCTGTATCGCACTGAGTTCTTATATCTTGAGAGCGACCGGTTTCCCGACGAAGAACAGCAGTACGAGTATTATCTGCGGATTGCTAAGAAGTTCGCTGATACAACTGTAGTCCTCCGAACATTTGATCTTGGAGCCGACAAAGTACGCTCCGACAGTATCATGCCCCTTGAGGACAACCCGGCGCTTGGATGGCGGGGTATCAGAATGATGCTCGAATTGACAGATGTCTTCAAAACACAGATTCGGGCTATTTTGCGGGCCTCAGTCCACAAGAACCTGAAGATTCTGCTACCGATGATTACCGATGCTTCGGAGGTCGACAAGGCCTGTCGCCTGATTGCGCTGGTCATGGCTGACCTTCATAAGGCAAAAATCCCGCATGATGAAAATATCAAAATCGGAGTGATGATCGAGGTTCCGGCCGCCGCACTGATGGCCGACGCCATCGCTCCAAAGGTCGATTTCTTTTCAATTGGCACCAACGATTTGACCCAGTACACCCTCTCGGTTGACAGGAATACCACCCGGGTGACCGGATTGTATAATCCCCTGCACCCATCGGTTCTTACTTTGATGAATCTGACCGTGCAAGCCGCCGAGCGGCACGGCATTCCGGTCTCCATTTGTGGGGAAATAGCCGGCGACCCGACCGCCCTGCCGCTGTTCATCGGTTTGGGGGTACGTGAATTTTCTATGAATCCGGCAAAGATTTTTGACCTCTGTCGGCAGATAAATCGTGTAGATTGCCAGTCGGCTCGGACTTTGGCGGCCTCTGTGTTATCCGGAGCCACTACAGCCACGGTCAAGCGGAAGCTCGATAGCTTCTGCACGACCCTGGAGTAAACGAAACCTATAGCAAACAGGATGTGAACCCTTGACGCTTCTTGACAATCTCGAAAAACTTCGCACGCTCGACCCGGAAAACATGTACAACCGGATATTCGATTTTCCAGAACAGATGACCGACGCTCTGTCGCTGGCCCAAAAATGGCAGGTATCGTCCAAGGATATTGCTGATTTTCGCAATATCGTTTTTGTCGGCATGGGCGGCTCGGCGATCGGCGGCGATTTGGTCCGTTCGTATCTGGCCGGACGGCTCATGGTGCCATTTACGGTCTGCCGCAACTACCAGCTCCCCGAATTTGTCGATGACGAAACACTGGTGATCGCGTCGTCGTACAGCGGCAACACCGAAGAGACATTGGCGGCAGTCGATGACGCACTTGGTCGCAAAGCGATGATTGTGGCGATGACCACCGGCGGAATGTTGGCCGAGGTAGCGCGAGTCAACGGCATTCCTTGTCTTTCGCTTCCTTCAGGTTTACAGCCGCGCGCCGCGCTTGGATATTCGTTTGTGCCCGTTTTGGTGCTCATGGAAAAGTTGGGACTGATCAAAGATGGCGTCAAAGAGATCAACGGCACGATTGAGTGGCTGAAACATGAGAGAGAACTTCATATCGAGGACCTTCCGGCCAGCGACAACGCCGCCAAATTTGTGGCATCGCATATTCAAGGGAAAATCCCGATCGTGTATGCCGGACCGACCCTCACTGATACTGTCGCCGTCCGCTGGAAAGGACAGTTGTCCGAAAACGGTAAGACTCTTGCTTTTGCAAATCAATATCCCGAATTCAACCACAATGAACTAGTCGGCTGGTCGGATACTCTTAAACCTCACGTTAAGCATTTGGTGGTCATTCAACTGCGTGATGCCGACGATCATCCGCGCATCAAACGCCGCATGGATATTGTCAAGGACTTGATCGAAAAGAGCGGCGTAACGGTTATAGAGGTCGAATCGACCGGTGAAACGGCTCTGCAACGCATGTTCAGTTTGATTCAATACGGGGATTTTGTTTCTTACTACCTGGCCATACTGAACGGCGTCAATCCTACTCCCGTCGATGCCATAGAGAAACTGAAAAAGTCGCTGGTGCAGGCGTAGCCGGAATTGATGATATTGGTGAGGCACGTTGGCTGTTATGCCCGCGCCAATTGTCATTCCCGCGCAGGCGGGAATCCAGTCTTGTTTTTCAAAATATTAAGACTGGACCCCGACCTTCGTCGGGGAGACATCCAGAGCATAAAATGTTGATGATATGTTGGAATCTTTTTCAAACGAGCAAGTTGTGAAGAATAAATTGAATCAGAGTTGTAACGATTGACTACTATATGACATACCCGGCAACGAAAGATTCCATATTCCGTAACTTCCCGGCAACAGCCACGCTTTGCCTGCTATTCATGCTTATCTCTGCGGTGTCTGCCTTTGCCCAAGACCAACCCGTCGCTACCGAGTCGGTATTCAGAGCCGATCGCGTGAACGCGTTGATTGCAATCCTCGTGTTTGGCTCTGCCGTGCTTTTGTATACCCGCTTGGCCAAACAGGGCAAACCGCTGTTTATTCGCAAACTGGCCGGGCTGGACGCTATCGAAGAAGCCGTCGGGCGCGCCACAGAAATGGGCAAGCCGGTTTTGTTCATTCCTGGCTTGCAGGAGCTTGACGAAATAGAAACAATCGCCGGGGTCTCAATTCTTGGCCGGGTGGCAAAGATAACGGCGCAGTATGAAACACCGCTCATTGTTCCGGTCCGTTATCCGCTGGTGCTTGCGGCCGGACAAGATGTCGTCGAGCAGGCGTATCGCGAGGCCGGTAAGCCCGATTCATACAATAAAGATATGGTCCGATATGTCGCCGGAGATCAAATGGCTTTCGCCGCTTCTGTCAACGGCATGCTCATGCGTGATCGTCCGGCCGCCAATATTTACATGGGAGCGTTTTTTGCCGAATCTCTGGTGATCGCCGAAACCGGCAACGCCGCCGGGTCGATTCAAATCGCTGGCACTGCCCGACCGGAGCAACTTCCCTTTTTCATCGCGGCCTGCGACTACACCCTTATGGGCGAAGAACTCTACGCCGCCTCGGCCTACCTGTCGCATGAGCCGCTGTTGCTGGGTGGGCTTAAAGGACAGGATTTGATAAAAATCCTGCTCGTTGTGATCGTATTGGTCGGGATACTTCTGATGTTGTTAGGCGAAGCGGAAACCTATTTAAGCTGGTTCAAAATCGCATGAGAACCATTTTCCCGCTGATCATCGCGTTTATCGCCGGCGCTATCATGCTGGTTTCGTTTTTCTTCCGGTCTGAAGGAACAGTCATCGGTATTGCCTCACAGGAACTGTTAATTTGGAGTTCGATAATCGGCGGGTTTTCGTTTTTGCTCGGAGCTATCTCGATAGTCCGCGTGAACTGGAAAAGTGTGCGTCAAAAAAAGGCGGGTTGGTTTTACAATCTGTTGACAGTCCTTGCGGTTTTTGTGATGATGATTCCTGCGCTGATAAAAAAGGGCTGGCTTCCCGATTCTTTGGCGTCGCTGGCCGGACGCGATGCCGGGTCGATTTACGACTGGATATTCATGTATATCGCCACTCCAATGAGTCAGACCATGTTCGCGGTGCTGGCGTTTTACATTGCGTCGGCGGCCTACCGGGCATTTCGTGCTCGTAGCGCTGAAGCAACGCTTCTCCTGATTACGGCCTCACTGGTCATGCTCTGGCGCGTGCCTATGGGCGAAGCGCTCCTCAATTCGATCAATTCCTCTTTGCCCGGCTGGATAAATTCCTACATTATGAGCGGCATCAATCTGTCGGTCCAGAGGGGGATTCTTATCGGCGCCGCGCTGGGAGCGGCTTCTTTCTCACTTCGCATCCTGCTCGGCATTGAACGAACCTATATGGGCAGGGGGTAGACGTTGGGCATTTGGCACAAGCTCGGACACATGGATCGGCGCTGGGTCTATCTGCTGGTTTGGCTGGCGGTCGTCATACCGCTTGTGTTCCCCGCCGATTTCCCCATTAGTATCACGCCGGAGGCCCGCCAGTTGTACAATGCGGTGGAAGCCCTGCCCGAATCGTCGGTGGTCCTGCTGACGTTTGACATTTATCCCAACGCGTTGGCCGAAACCGAACCGATGGCGCGGGCGGCATTACATCATTTGTTCCGAAAGAACATCAAAATCATCACCCTGACGACCATTCCACTCGGGGGACCGTCAATCGCCGAACGGATCACCCGCGAATTTGCCACTGCGTATGGCAAGACCTACGGAGTCGACTTTGTCAATCTGGGATATAAACCAAACTACGTTTCAGTACTCAAGGGACTGGGATCATCGATTGCCTCGATTTATCCTACCGATAACTCAGGAACTCCGCTTGATTCACTGCCACTGACTCAGCGGGTCAAGTCGTATGCAGACATGAAGTTCATCTATGTGGTAACGGACAATGGGATTATCGACTACTGGATAAGCATCGTGAATGCGCAGTTCAAGATTCCGGTGGGCGCGGCGGTGACGGCAGTCATGGCCCCCAAGCAGTACGCCTATGTCGGGTCGGGGCAGATGACCGGCCTTTTGGGCGGCATGAAGGGGGCGGCGGAATACGAGGAGCTGGTTGGCAAGCACTCACTCGCAACTACCGGGATGGGCATTCAGTCGCTTGTCCACATGCTCCTCATTGTGCTCATTCTGCTGGGCAATCTGGGGTATTTTCTCGGACGACGGGAAAAAGGAGCCGGTGTATGAGCGGCGCTGAAATCTTTCAGATCTGGCTTAGCGCATTTCTGACCATTGCCATTTTCTCATTTTTGTACAAGGATAATCCGGTGTACAAAGCGGCCGAGCATATTTTCGCCGGCATCACGGCGGGATACTACGTGGCGCTCTATCTTGATACGGTTGTGTATCAGCAATTGTGGGTGCCGGTCACACAGCGCGGCAAATGGTGGCTGATTGTGCCGGGGGTTCTCGGTATTCTGATTTTCGGGCGGCTTTGGCCAAAACTCGGCTGGTTGGCTCGATTCGGGTTGGCCTTTGTCATGGGAAGCACCGCCGGCGTATTCCTCGCCTCGGAACTTCATGGCAATGTGCTGGGGCAAATTTCCGGGACGATGCAGATTCAGCAGGCCAATGGCAGTCCCGATATCCTGTTGACCGCGATAGTAGTAGTGGGACTGTTGTCGACGCTTATTTACTTTTACTTTTCCAAGCCCCACACCGGAGTTCTTGGTGTGACCGCCTCGGTCGGCATTTGGTTTATTATGATTTCATTTGGCGCCCATTTCGGCTACACGGTCATGGGACGTGTTTCGCTTCTGATCGGCCGGGTCTATTTCCTGTACAACGACTGGCTCGGCACCATGCAGTGAAGCCAGTGGCTTTCGCGGCTTGAATTGATTAGTTTCAAACAGCCGTGAAATCACATAGATCAGATTTATTTTTCATCCTCATAACACTTTTAGCCGCGGTTGTGATGTTAACTGGTTGCGGGTATAATCCCGACCGGCCGGTGTACGATTATACGCTCAATCCGGACAACTTCCCACTTCCCGCACTGGCGATCATCAAGGGGATAGAAACAGACTCGCTAACAGGGTATCTCTCGATCACCGACGCCTTTGGACAACTATATTCCGGCCATCCGGAGTTGTTGGATAATCCGAATTGGCAACAGATGATCCAGCGGCTGGGAGCGCGATTCCGCTACAAAGCCGATAAAATCGCAGGTCAAGGATTTTCGCATTACTCCGAGGCCGCCGCGCTATACACCCTTGCGGCATTTGCCCGCCCCAACGACGCCCGCTCGATACAACAGCGGGATATTTTCGAGGTGTGGACTCAGGCGATCGAGGACTCGCTGGTTACCGAAGCCGATTGGCAAAAAGATCCGGGACCCGGACTGGTCGCACGGCTAAAAATCGCCCGTGCCTTTGTGCTCGATGATTCCCTTTCCGCTGTTTTTGCGTCCCGATATTTGGTGCCGCCGTTGTTTTTCTCAAGCCCTCAGTTTAATCTTCTGAATGTTCGGGCGCTTGATTCGCTAAGCGAGACAGACCGTGCCCTGGCCTCTTTTCTTGGTCTAAATGTTAAACTGGCACGAAACCGGATAGCGGTGTTCTCGCGACCTTCCATCGAATTAGTTGCCACCGAAATTGTTCCGGCTGGTCCCGGCATTGCACGAGCCGCCTTCTACTTTGTTCCGAAGCAAAAGATAGATTCGAATCTGACGGTCGGATTTCGTCTCAAGGTTAGCGATCCGACCCAAGCTGGATCCGGCGACATAGTGCTCGATTTCCAACCAACCACGCCGACCTCGCGCTGGAAAGTCGGGCGGGTGGCGGTGGCACATCGGAAATTCCGCTACCAAGGGCCACCGGTGTCCGCTGAGGTTGGATTGTACCATAACGCTGGCGCAGAACCGAGCTTTGTGGCAATCGAGGGCACAGGCGCAAAGACGGTAACACTTCCGGCAGGTATTATTACTCACAGACGCTGACCGGTAAATAGAGGCACTAACCTCAACAGTGCGATAATCACGTAATCAAACCATGAACAGAATATTGGCATTCTTTCGGTCGCGGCTAGTACTCACGTCTTTCCTGTTCTACGTTTTTATTGCCGCTATTTATGCGACTCTGACCGATGGCGTTCTCCGCGACGATGCGTACATATTTTTTGTCTATGCGCAGAACCTGGTCCATTCGGGTATTTTAGCATTCAATCCGAATGAAATATCCTTCGGCGTAACCAGCATTTCTTGGGCGGCGCTTTTAGCTGTCGGGACCGCTCTCGTCCCCAATGTGGTTGGCGTCGCAAAGGTGTTAGGAGCGCTTCTTGGAGCAGGCGGCGCTATATTTTGGGCAAAGTGGATGTGCGAACGCTCAAATCTCCCGTTCTCTTTCCCGGTCGTGGCGGTGGCGGCGCTTCTGCCAAATATCGGCGCCGATCGAATGGTGGAGGGAATGGAGTCGGGGCTCCTGTGTTTTCTGTCCGGATTAGGTCTCTACATTTCAAGGCGACGATACAGTGGCTGGCCTTGGCTGACAGGCGCAGTTCTCGGCCTCCTCGTGCTGACCCGTCCAGAAATGGTTTTGTTGGCGGTCATAGCTATTGCGTTCATTGGACATACCGACGGTGTCAAGGTCGCTACTAAATCACTTATTAGCGCAATCCTTGTGTCGGCATGGTGGCCTGTCTGGATTTACAATGAAATAGGCACTCTGGTTCCTCCTACCAGAGTAGGCAAATTGTCGGTGTTTTTGCCCGAGCATCTTGGGATCACCTTTACTCAGTTCAGCACCGGTGGGATTTTGGAGCATCTTTCGTGGGGTGCGACTGCTATTACGAAGTTCGCTTTCTCCGGGATATCGGAAGTATCTTTCTTTGCCCTGTTAGTGGCAACCTCCGGTGTTGCAGTCTGGATGCTGATTTTGTACCGTCAGAAGGGTCGGTTCCAGTTCGCTCTCGCTCCGGGGATAGCATGGCTCTTCATTGTGATTTACTGCTTAGCTTTTCCTCTTTTTCAACTTCGGTATTTTGGCTGGCTGACTGCTCCTTTGGCGATTACCATTTGGTACTCGCTTTCCTTAATCGTGCCACCGCGACTTTTTCGATGGGGGTGGATCAGTGCGTTGATTTTGTGCCTGACGGCCCAGCCGTTTGCGCTAGCCCGCAGAATTGAGTCGACCAAAATACAACAAATTCGAAGAAAGGTTGATGAAACGGTCGCACAAATTACCCCTCCCGGATCGCGTATCGCGCTCGAACCCATTGGCGAAATCGGCTTTTATGCCAATCGATACATCATCGACATGGGGGGCATTACGGACACCCGTATTCAACCGTATGTGAAAGAGGGGTATGCCGATGTCGCGTCGACCTGGAAATGCCTCGCCGACTTTAGGGCCGATTACTTGATCACCTATGATACCGACGAGTTCTTGGGGCGCTTGCCAATGGAGTTTCCGGAGAGGTTTGAACTAATCTCATTAGTCCCATCAAAGCCCGAGCGCGGAATAAGGTACCGAATACTGAAAGTCCGCTCCCAGTGAGTCGAGCCGGATGCCGAGGTCGGAGGATTTGCCCCGCTTATCTATAGCTTCCGCCACCTCTACCACAATCTGCTTGTCTGCCGTGTTCATCTTATCTACCTTTACGGCGGTTTAGAGAAACAAAGATGAAAGTAATAGTTCCAGTAGCCGGTATCGGCAGTCGCCTTCGCCCCCATACCTATTCACAACCAAAGCCACTACTCCATGTAGCGGGGCGACCAATTATTGATCATATTCTTGAGCCGATTGTCCGGCTCAACCCTGTAGAAGTCATATTTGTCATCGGTTTCATGGGTGAACAGGTCGAGGCGCATGTTCGCAAGAATTTCAAATTTCCGTGCCGCTTTGTCACGCAGGATAAACTGCTAGGGCTGGGGTATGCCCTGAATCTGGCGATGCCGAGTATTTCGGGTGGCCCGCTCCTTATCGTGCTTGGCGATACCATCGTCGATGCGGACCTTCGCTCATTTGTCTCGGCTGGAAAATACTCACTGGGTCTGCGACAGGTGGAGGATCCAGAGCGGTTCGGCATAGCAGAAATAAAAGACGGAAAGATTGTCGGACTTGAGGAAAAGCCGGAGCATCCCAAATCGAATATGGCCGTGATCGGGCTGTATTATTTTGAGGATTCCTCGCTGTTGAAAACATTGCTGGGCGATCATGTTAGCTCAGGGAAAACCACGCGAGACGAAATTCAGTTTACCGATGCCCTCGAACAGATGATCAGGCAGGGTGTTTCGTTCACCCCCTTTGAAGTAAGCGACTGGTACGACTGTGGCAAAGTCGAGACAATGCTCTCGACAAACAAACATTTGCTAAGCAAGTCGCTATCCAGTCCGACTCCCGCAGGTTCGGTGATCATCCCCCCGGTCTATATTGCGCCGAGAGCGAAAGTAACAAGCTCAGTCCTCGGCCCGAATGTTTCGATTTCGGATGGTGCGGTGATTTCCGAGTGTGTACTGCAAAACTCGATCATCGGCGAGGGAGCGGTAGTCGAGAGATCAACGCTTAAAGACTCTCTCGTGGGTTGCGGGGCGATAGTTCGCGATACAGCAGGAATATTGAATGTAGCGCAATCGGACGGAAACGACACCAACACATGATCAAAGTGAACATTCATTACATTGAACAATAACACTGATTGTATAAAGGGAAATTCATGTCAAAAGACTCTTTTCTTTTCACGTCCGAATCGGTGACCGAGGGTCATCCGGATAAGGTCTGCGACCAAATCTCCGATGGCGTACTGGACGAAATCCTACGCCAGGACCCCAAAGGTCGGGTCGCCTGCGAGACATTCGTGACAGTCGGGTTGGTAATTGTCGGCGGCGAGATCACTACCAACGCCTATGTCGATATTCAAAATCTAGTGCGTTCGATTCTCGGAGAAATCGGCTACAACGCATCAAAATACGGATTCTCCAACAAATCGTGTGGGATACTGAACGCTATCGGCCGGCAGTCTCCCGATATCGCGCAGGGTGTCGACACCGGCGGCGCAGGCGATCAGGGGTTGATGACCGGATATGCCTGCCGCGAGACCGAGGAGCTTATGCCGATGCCGATCATGCTGGCGCACAAACTGGCGCGACGGCTGTCCGATGTTCGTAAGAAAAACATCCTTCCATATTTGGGACCGGATGGGAAAACGCAGGTCACGCTCAAGTACGAAGACGGCGTTCCGACCTATGTTGACACCGTGGTTATTTCTTCACAGCACAGCGAGGACATTCTGGATAAAACCGGAAAGAAGATTACAAATAAATCGCGCGACGAAATTATCGACAAGGTCGCCGGACCGATCATCCCAAAAAAAATGGTCGACAACAAGACGAAATTTCTGGTCAATCCGACAGGTAAATTTGTCGTCGGCGGTCCTCAGTCCGACACCGGCATGACTGGTCGTAAAATCATTGTCGATACCTACGGTGGCATGGCCGCGCATGGCGGCGGCGCCTTTTCGGGCAAAGATCCGACGAAAGTCGATCGCTCGGCCTGTTACATGGCGCGATATATTGCAAAGAATGTCGTGGCCTCGGGGTTGGCGTCCAAATGCACCATCCAGATCGCGTATGCTATCGGCGTTGCCAAACCGGTTTCGCTCATGGTATTCACCGATCGCACCGCGAAAGTTCCGGAAAAGCGAATTGTCGAATTGATTCACAAACACTTCGATCTTACCCCGCGCGGGATTATTAAAGAACTCGATCTGCTACGTCCTATTTATCGCAAGACCGCCGCGTACGGACATTTTGGACGCACCGAAAAAGAATTCACATGGGAGCGGACTGACAAAGCAAAATTACTGGCAAAGGAAGCGTGATCCGATGGCTGTTAAGCACGATGTAAAAAATCTCAAACTGGCGGCCGAGGGTCGCAAGAAAATCGAATGGGCCGAACGAAGTATGCCGGTGCTCCGGCTGATCCGCGCCCGATTCGCCAAAGAAAAACCGCTTAAAGGCATGAATATCGCGGCCTGCCTGCATGTTACGACTGAAACGTCAAACCTGATGCTCACGCTAAAAGCAGGCGGCGCAAATCTTACCCTTTGCGCCTCCAATCCGCTGTCCACACAGGACGAAAACGCCGCGGCACTCGTAGTCGAATACGGAATTTCGACTTTTGCGATTAAAGGCGAAGACAACAAAACGTATTACAAGCACATCAATCAGGCGCTCGACGTGAAGCCGCATATCACGATGGATGACGGCGCCGATCTGGTTAGCGTGATTCACAAGAATCGTCGCGACCTTCTCAAAACTATCGTTGGCGGAACTGAGGAAACTACTACCGGCGTGATTCGTCTTCGGGCGATGGCGCAGGACGGGGCGCTCAAATTTCCGGTGATCGCGGTCAACGACAGCAAGACCAAGCATCTCTTTGACAATCGGTATGGCACCGGGCAATCGACCATCGACGGCGTCATTCGAGCCACCAATATGCTTATCGCTGGCTCAACCGTGGTGATTGCAGGGTATGGCTGGTGCGGTCGAGGTGTTGCGGTTCGGGCCAAAGGTCTGGGGGCAACTGTGATTGTGACTGAAATCGATCCGGTCAAGGCGATTGAGGCGGTCATGGACGGATTCATTGTCATGCCGATGTCCAAAGCCGCATCGCAGGGCAATTTGTTTATCACCGTAACCGGTAATCTAAATGTCATTCGCTTAGAGCATATGCGCAGAATGAAAGACGGCGCGATTGTCTGCAACTCCGGACATTTCAACGCCGAGATCGACCTTCCCGCTCTTGCCAAGGCCGCGTCGAAACGGCGGATAGTGCGTCCAAATGTCGAAGAGTTCGTGGTCGGCAAGAAACGAGTTTCGATTTTGGCCGATGGTCGGCTGGTGAATCTCTCTGCGGCTGAAGGCCACCCCGCGATGGTGATGGATATGTCGTTTGCAAATCAGGCGCTGGCGGCTGAGTATATGGTGAAAAACTATCGCTCGCTGAAACCGAGTGTGTATGTCGTACCGGAAAATATCGATGATGCGATCGCCGCGTTGAAACTGAAATCGATGGGCTCGTCGATCGACAAACTCACTCCCGAACAGAAGAAATATCTGGCCTCATGGGAGATGGGAACCTGAGTTTATTGTCGGAAGAGTCTTGTAGGTAGGGCTTGCAATGTCCCGTCGGGTAGCGTGCGGGACGCGCTACCCGATATCTTGATGCAGTATTTTTCGGGTTGTTCGGTAAGGTCTTGTCCCGCCCTCCGGGCGGGATGTGACCTGACCGTCTGACAACGAAAAAAGGCCCGCCGATAAAGACGAGCCATTCTTCGTTGAAGAGGCCACCCCTCCGCGGTGGATTTGCTTACTTCAACAACACCATTTTCTTCGTCTCGGTTCGATCTGTCGTTTCCAATCGATAGAAGTACATACCGCTCGCCACTGACTTCCCGTGATCATCGGTGCCCTGCCAGTCGACTGAGTATCGGCCGACGGGCTTTTCCTCGTTGACTAAAGTTGTCACCACCTGTCCCAGCGCGTTGAATACCTTCAGTGTGACATGCCCCGGATTGACCAGGTCAAAGCGAATCACCGTCCCTGCGTTAAACGGATTCGGATAGTTCTCATACAATCGATACTCCGTTGGCAGATTCTCCCCATCTGTTGTCACAAGCGGCTTTTCTATGAAGAGTGCCCTCTTATACTTCCATTTAGTCGACCAGCCGCTGGTTTTCCCCGTTCCATCGTCTGTGGCATTTACGCGCCAGTACCAGGTACCAAAACCCAGGCCTGGTGAAACCGTCCACTGCGAGGAGGTGAGATTACTCACATCGCGGTCCGGCGATCCGAAGGTCGAATCATTGTCAACTTGGACGCGGTACTTGTCCGCGCCAGTAACATCGTTCCAATTTAATGTCGGCGTCCCAAACGAAGAACTGTCGCCGTTGGCCGGGGATACGAGCGTCGGCGGGGGCACGTCGTAAAGAACAATTCTGCGGGAAAACATGGGTACGAACGGGATGCGATTGGTCTTACTTACCTTCAATTTCGAGCCAGTACTGAACCTCGCCGAGTCAAAGACCACCGAGTCGGACGAACTCCATGACATTGCTGTAAAGTAGTACTTCGCCAGGAGCCGTCGGGTCACCGACGGCATTAGCCCGGCGGAGCTAATCCGTGCGCCGGAACACGTAATCCAACGGTGAGCATTAGATGAATCCCGGCTATTCCGATAGTAGAAGAACATCACGTAGTCGAACGCAGCGCTCGCGTCACTACTCGCTCGGGCACTATCCAATCGAACGTTTGGATTGCTCCACACAAATCCAGATCCAATAGCCGAAATGGTGTCAACGTCGAACCGGCCATAGACGTCAAGCCGGAACTGATGTTGTCCGGTAGTAGCGTCTGGGTAGCTTGCTAGGGCTATACCTACTGTATCGGCCACACCAAAGTCATTGGGATCTTGAATCGCATTTGCCGGCATCCTTTGAATAAGGAACGCAATGGCAAGTATCAAGATCATTCTAAGCAATTTTACGTGTCGCATTTGTCGGTCCTTTCAATCATCTATTTCATTTCCTTAGCAATACAACATGTCGATTTAGCTCCATAACAGAACGCTCTATCTTAGGCCCCGTAATTGAAGCATGGATGAGCCGGCGTTCCCTTGAGCGGCGTGAAATCTATGTACAGATAGTCAATGAGCACCGTTAGATCACTGATATCCACCTGTCCATCACAATCTACGTCGCCGAGCAAATCAGATGGGAAAGGGGGCGTCTGCGATATGTAGAGATAGTCTATGAGTACACTTATATCTGATACATCAATACCCTTATCCGGGTCGTTATCAATGTTGCCGCGGGCAATCGATAGTATGGCGCGAAAGGCGTCGACCCGGCCGTAGCCATATTCCGGATCGGGAGGATCTGTGATCGTCTTCCATCCAAAATCTCGGACAGCAGAGTTGCGAATAATACTAAACACCTGTGTCTTCCTCAGATTTGAGTCGTAGGCTAGTATCAAGCTCGCGACACCGGTAACAATAGGAGCGGCAGCGGAAGTTCCTCCGAAATTGCATAAATAGTTTATGTTGTTCGGGTCGCCACAGTTCCAGTAAATTGGGTCAGATTCGCACGGATCATATTTAGACCCGGGATTATTCCCGAGATCCCCCATTTGATCGAGTGACCAAACATCCCCTCGCATGCAAATGTCACCGCTTGGCGCGACAAGGTCAATTGACCCATAATTGCTGTAATCCCAGCGATGATCATCCAGAGTGACTGCCCCCACCGCAAGTGCGTCATAAGGATCCACACATCCCGGAAAGTTCACCGGTGCCCCAAATCCGTTGCCCGCCGAGAACACGATTATACATCCACGATTGTGTCTTCCGAAATAGGCCGCTTCACTAATTGCCGACGTGAGTGCCCAAAATTCAGGCAAGTCCGGTGGGGGACAAGGGAAACGGTAGCTCCAGCTATTTGAAATGACATCCGCGCCAAGGTTTGCCGCGCCCCTGATGGCATTGGCTAAGTCAAAACCAGTCATTCCCGTAAATGAACCACGGTTGTCTGTAACTCTAATCGGAATAATATTACAGTCGGGATTGAGCGAAATCACGCCAGATATGGTGTTCAGTCCTTCAACACTATCCACGCATTGGGACGCACCGATGATCCCAGCACACGCCATACCGTGGGATCTATATGCACCTGGACTGGCATTGTTATCTCCATTATAGTAATCATAACCCAACAGGACTCTCGACGCCGGTAGATCTTCATGACTGGTAACACCCTCATCAACGACCGCGATCTCCACTGAGCCAGTGAAGATTCCACCAAAATCCCACACTGAAGCAACATTAAACTGACCAATCACTTTCTTGATGTGAGGCTGATTCACATGGTAATAGTCAAAGAGTCGGTAGCCATTCAGTTTCGGCCAAAGGCCGAAGACAGGGTATGCGTACTCCGTCTCCGGAAGCTCGTGATACAAATTGGCGAGATCCAGAACACGCATCTCTGACGAATCTGTATTCCGCAGTATGAAAGTGTTGGGCAAATTCTGAAGTTCACGGTCAATTACAACCTTGTATACCGAATTAATGCTGTCAATCTGCATATGGGTCACATTTGCATTAAATACCACGGCAAAATTGTCACCAACCACGTAGGGCGAATCTATTGAGTTTCGAAAATATGGCTCTGCAAGATTGATACCGTTTACTGCTTGAACAGAATCCATGAAGGCCCAATATCCAACTCCCGTCGACAGCTGACAAATCACGAAGTTCACATCGGCGTGGTCATCGGACACTACTCCAGTAATCCTATGAATCGATTGGAGTAGGGTTTGTTGAGAGTCAGGGTCAACGCCCGAATCAAAACTGAGTGCTACCATCGAAGAATCGACTGTTAGTACTATCGGTCCACTTGATCCGTAACAAAAGTAAGTCGCAAAGCAGTCACTCCCGGAAAAAAGCGTGGCAAGGAAACAACTGAGAAGAATGCCCGGAATTTTCACGATGGCCTCCTTGAAATGTTAAAAGTGTTGAACTATAGATCTGTCTGAACAGTTAGATCGGTCATTGGTCTTGGTAAACCGCTCCAATCCTTACTATAGACGAATCGTCCCGTCTGAATATCCCACAAGTAAAGTACGTATGTCGACATGGATCCTCCTTGAATGGTCAGCCAGCGACCATCCGGCGTAACCCTTACGACATTTGGTGGACAACTGTATTTCCCGCCCCCTGTGAAGAGAGCACTGTCGTAAACCACGCGGCTTATCGCGTTTGATGGAACATCGTATATGATGAAATTCAGAGGCGGCGTTGGCAGATCGCTACCGGTATTGCTGGGATTCGTAACAAATACAAATTGACCATTGGGCGTCTCAGCGAATTCTCCCCATCCCGGGGCAAGATAGTGACGGAAAATGATTGAGTCTGTAGATACATTATAGACCTCAAAGGAGTAGAGATTCGCTGCCAATTCTAAATATAAGAACCACTTGGTCTGATCCTGTGATGGAGCGACCTGAATGGGAAGTCCATTGGAAAAATGTCTTCTCATTACCGGATGGCTACTATCGGCAAGATTAACCGTATAGACGTAGCCGGGTCCCGATTCCCCACCCGCGGCACAGAACAACGTCTTGCTGTCGGCTGAAAATGAGCTCCTCGCGGTGAAATCCGTGTCACTGAATTCAACTGAATAGTCCGATGTTCGAAGAATTGTCAAGTTTTGGCCGGGGAGAGCTATAAATTGGTTATCCGGTGAGACCGCCACTGGTTTACGTCCTGTAAAATATGGGAGTTCGGCAAGTTGGGACAGCGCTTTCGTGTCCACAACTATTACTTTGGTCCGCTCTGCCAGATAAATCCGCTGGCCGTCCGGTGAAACTGTTAGAGCTACGGGATCTCCAGGAATTGTCATCGAGTCGATTCGCAACGATGTCGGGTGAAAAGCAAAAAGCGTAGTGGGCAACCCCGGATCAGCGAAATAGACGACATAATCCTTTGGCTGTTTCGGCTCGACCCCTTTGTCATGACAACTCCATAGCAATGCGACAAGCAATAAACCTGTCACGACTCTCGATACTCTGCGGAAACTGAAGATTGCCATCTGCAACGCGCCTCCTGCAATAGCTTTCTGACACTTCATAATGTCACGACATAGACGATGTCAAGCAAAAAACAGATTAATTAATAAATTATCACAAAACGAAAAAAGGCCCGCCGATAAAGACGAGCCATTCTTCGTTGAAGAGGCATTTCAGCACGACTGCTGAAAAACCTAACCTTCATTGGTGGAGCTGAGCGCTCCAGCCGTGAGACGATAGAAGCAACCATTACAGCATGGTTACTGCATCCCGCGAACCCAGATCTCCCTCCCGGTAGCGATCAAATTTTCTATTTCTTACGAAAAACAGGAAACGCCAAGCACATCATTTGCCAATTGCAAAATAACGCGCGTATGAGATGGCTATTATAGGAATGTCAACTGGGGAACTTGTGCGATGGGCTATACACTCTCTCTGCGCTTACCTGTTTATATCGTCTACGTGAACACTCGTCGGAAACTTCAGTGAGAACGCCGCTCGACCAAAAGCGACGGGATCTTGGTGTGCTCCATTCCGACAACAATACGATACGATTTTGTAACTGTTGTGTCAAGGGAAATAATTCCGCTGACGCACTCAAAATGAGCGTAACGTATTTTTTTTGAATAACCGAACTACCCAAATGAAATTGAAAGCAAATGACTATTCTGGTTTAGATCGCAGTTGCCCGAGCTTATCCAAAAACTCAGTTGCTTCGCGCTTAGATAGCCCTTTTGCGATCAATTGCTCAAGTGTCGGAATAAATCCGCTCAGATGCTCTTGCAGTGCACACAGTTCGGGTTGCGATAACGAAACTGAATGGAGTCGATAATCCTCAAATGCCTCGTAGGCCATCGGGGCAACCATCTTTACCATTGTCGCCATCACCTCTGCATACACGCGTATTTCTTCCTGAGCGTGGCGATCAAGACGCAAATGCAGGAAATGGAACAAATTGTGCAGGTCGATTTTCCAGTACCACTCAGTGTACATCGAGAGAGGTAGATTGATTCTGGCTAACTCGCGGGCCACGTCGGCTTCGAGAAACTCGTTATATGCCGCGTACGATTCGTGTTGGGTGCGATTGATGTATTCAATAAATTTCTGCTGAACCTCGGCCGGCGCCATTTCTTCGGAACGTCCCTGCCGATTGCTAGTAGACTGTGGGCGGACATCCTCTGGGCGCGGCACATAGAATTCTTCTTTCATCACCGAATACCGTCCGGAATACTCGTTCACATTGGCTGAGCGGTGGCGAATCCACTGGCGCGCGACAAAGATGGGAAGTTTGACATGAAATTTGAACTCGACCATCTCGAATGGGGTCGTGTGCTGGTGACGCATCAGGTAGCGGATAAGCCCGCGGTCCTCGTGGACTTTCTTGGTGCCATCGCCGTATGATACCCTGGCCGCTTGGACGATGGCATCGTCGCCGCCCATGTAATCAATCAGTCGGACAAATCCGCGATCGAGCACGCGGAACTCTTTGTCCAAAAGGGCGTCGGCTTGTGGGTTTTGCGCATGTGCCATAGTGTTTGCCCATTGGGGCGGTGGGGAATATAGGCGAGAGAGTGCAATGGGACAAATCATTTTATGGGGAGCATCTATTGACAACAAAGTCGACTTGAGCGGAGTCGAAGGGTCTCATTAGAATAATGCAGATCATCCTCCCCTGCCGCGATGAGACCATGGGTTTCGACATTTTCTCTGTTAGCCGAAATCTCCCCTGCGACCTTTGCTTGCTTTTTTCCGTCTAAACCGCGATTATTGTGTTTCTACCCGGGTCTTCCGGGAGAAATATCTGTTATCGGAGAGATGGCCGAGTGGTCGAAGGCGCACGCCTGGAAAGCGTGTAGGCGGCAACGTCTCCTGGGTTCGAACCCCAGTCTCTCCGCCATAATTTCGTTGGCTTAGGTGGCCCACAGCTTGCTGTGGGTTCCCCGATGTGACAGACAGTCCCAAAATCGTGGGCCACCAAGTCCAAGAGAAGATGAAATTAAGTAGCAACAATTGAAGAGCTTGGGCCACCGGCGAGCTAAAAGTTATCAAGTTCAGGATTGGCTAAAACTCGGCGGAACCAGCCGTAGGCAAACTGTTTTTGCGATGAGTTGCGTTCGATAATGTTGAGATACCGTTCACCTCGCAGGACAAGCATTACACTTAGAAGAGCATTTGCGGCAACTGCCGGGGTTAGATTGGATTGTATAAGCCATGAGTCAAGCACATGAAAAGTCATTGGGCCGATAACGCTGTCCTCAGCAAGAGCCTGGGATTGTGTCGGTGTAAGAAAGTTAAGTGATTCCTGCAGAATAATAACAGCAGTAGAGACACCCATATTGACAGCGCAGTCGAAGAGTTGATTTGCAATTGCCTGATTTGGAAATTTGTCTCCAGATATTTTGTCCCAGAACTCGGCTTTGTAGAACTCTGCGACGAGTGATTGTAAGCACTTGTCATGCTCAAGCGACTTGGGGAATTCGGGAAGTCGTTTTGCCTTGTCGATAATTTGCCAGCCGGGCCACGTGGGGTGGAAATTGCGAGCGATGCCTTTGTAGGTTTCGCCGCCGCGATCACCTGCGATATTAGAGTAGGCGCCCTCGTGACAAAGGGTACGGGCAAGTGATGTGGCACAATCTGCCATGGGCTTAGATCAAGGGCTTTGGGTCGGAGTTACTGGTTGAAATGGGTTCGTTTGCTCATATTTTACTATTTTGGTTGTACGTCCTTCGACAGTTTGATTCATCAGAGTCTTAATACAATAGGTGCGAGCGAGGAAAAACCACTGGTGTTGTAGGGAAATTGTAGCGGTTGACGGTTGTGAGTCGGTATACTATGGTTTCATAGTCCCACGATAAATCGTGGGGCTACCAAGGCGAAGAGAAGTCGAAGAAAGAGTCGTTATAGGTTTGGCCACCCGGCCCCACCATAAAAAGAGAGAAAACGTAACTAATGAAGCTAAGATTAACACTCATCATCCTGCTGACTTGCACGACACTGGCACCAACTATCAACGCTCAAAGGGCATCCAAGACATCCACCGATCCCCTATCGCAGTTTTCGTTCTTGCTCGGCAAATGGAAAGCTGTTGGGGCAATACGGTCGGTAGTTGAAAGCTGGAGCCGCGATTCATCCGGTGTCCTACGCGGAATCAGTGTGGTTGTACAGGGCACTGACACGACGGTGAGCGATGTGAAGAGAATAGAAGTAGACAGCGCAGGAGTTTTCTTCATTACCGATGCCAAGCGCAACAAAACAGAGTTTAAGTTCAAACTCGACCATAACGACAGCACCGGAGCGTGCTTTGTCAATCCGAAGCTCGATTTCCCAAACAAGTTTTGTTACCAACCGGCGGGGAAAGATTCCCTCTATTTTTGGATGGAAGGCCCGGGCAAAGGGGTCATCCAGCGGCAAGGGTATCGGTTCGGGCGGGTGAAATAGGCGAAACTACGTCAAGCGAACTCTCGTAATAGATACTAAACGAACGCAAACTCATTTCGCTTGAATTTGTCCTGATCCAGTTAGTGAATTGTATTCATGTCAAATAGTCCTCACATCCGCACCAACGAACTTAGTCGTACTTATGGTCGTGGCGACCAAAAGATTCGCGCTGTCGATGCCGTGTCGGTACAGATTTCACCCGGGGAGTTCGTCGCCATTGTAGGATTTTCCGGCTCAGGCAAATCAACGATTTTGAATCTTTTGGCTGGATTGGATACGCCCTCTTCGGGGAAGATCGAGATCGACGGTGTCGCGCTTGGGTCACGTTCCCGTCGCGAACTTTCAGCTTATCGAGCCAAGCGGGTCGGCATGGTTTTTCAGTCATTCAATTTAATCCCGCATTACACCGCACTTCAAAATGTCGCGGCGGCGCTTTTATTTAACCAGACACCATCCACTGAGAGGAATCAACGCGCCGCTCTTGCGCTCGAACAACTCGGCCTTGGAGACCGCATGACCCATCGACCTGCCAGTCTCTCTGGCGGCGAGCAACAGCGGGTGGCGCTGGCGCGCGCCATTGTCAAGAAACCGGAGATCCTCTTTGCCGATGAACCAACCGGCAATCTTGATGAAACGAACTCCCGCCAAATAGTCGAGTTGCTTTCGGATTTGAATCGCAAGGGGCTGACGGTCGTGATGGTTACGCACAATCTGGAACTGGCGAGGCAATATTCGCATCGTGTCATTACAATGCACTATGGTAGAATAATCGATGATGTCACCCCGGAAGGCGAAGAGTTATGACTTTCCTCGACCTGATCGCCATTTCTTTCGGTAATCTCTGGCGGATGAAACTCCGCACCGCACTGACGACTTCGGGAGTAATCATCGCCATCGCGGCGTTTGTTTCGATGCTTTCATTTGGAGCAGGGAACCAGCAACTGGTGACCGATCAGTTCAACGATCTCGGGTTGTTCAATACGATGCAGGTGTATGAGCGGGATTCATCCGACGCCAAAGACACTCTGCCGCATCCGCCGCTTGATCTAGCCGCGCTGGATACACTCGCTAAGATTAGGGGTGTGAATTTTGTTTTTCCGTACGACGCTTTCACCGTGTATGTGACAGCCGGTGACTCTACAGTGAAAACAAAAGCGCAGGCGATGACAGTCGCGGCCACCCAAATCAAAATCTTTACTCGCATAGAATCGGGAGAGATGTTCGCCTCCGACACCTCGAATGGTGTTCTTATCACTGGCGAGTTTCTCAAGACGCTCGGTGTTGATTCAACCCGGTCGATCATCGGCGATACGATTATCGTGGCGGTGCGCGTTTCGACATTGGACAGCGGACTGGCTCATGTGTTGGAAGATGACGGCGTGCGAATTCAGGAGCGGTTTGACCAGATCGATTTTGATTCGCTCTGGCATCGGGTATATCGTCAGCGCGTTATCAGCGCCGAAGCCAACGACGCTTTGCGTCGGTTTATCGACGGATATTTGAATGCCCGTTCGTCGGTCGCCGATACGTTTGTCGTCTGCGGCGTGCTCAAAGCCGGGAAAGCGCGGCGACTCCCTGTTGAATCGATAATCATGCCTGCTCAGCGGGCGCGACGCTTCACCAATGCCGGGTTCTCCGGCGAAATGACTGATATGATTGGATTGGTGGCGGGTGGAAGATTGTTACCGTCGCCTGAGGATACCTCATCGCGGACATTCCCGCAGGTTACGCTCGATGTCGACCCGACCACTCCGCATTCCACTATTCGCAAGCAGATCGAGGCGATGGGGTATCGGGTTTTCAGCTATGCCGAGCAATTCGAAGAAATCCAGAAATTTTTTTTCTATTTCGATCTGGCGCTCGGAGCTATTGGGTTGATAGCGCTGGTTACGGCCTCGCTTGGGATTATCAATACTATGGTGTTTTCCATTTTGGAGCGAAGGCGAGAGATCGGTATTCTCAAGTCATTGGGGGCCGACGACGCCGATATCCGCCGTTTATTTCTGGTCGAATCTGCGGCCATCGGGGCGCTTGGCGCGAGTATTGGACTTTTGTTCGGGTGGCTGATTACGCGCGTGGTGTCGGCGGTGGCACACTATTTTATGCGCAAGGAGGGGGTGACTGAGGTCGAGATTTTTGCGCTTCCGTGGTGGTTGATTCTGATTGCGCTGGCTTTGGGGATTGGGGTTAGTCTCTTGGCGGGCCTGTACCCCGCCGCCCGCGCCGCTCGGGTCGACCCGGTGGAAGCGCTCCGGGGGGATTAGGGGCTTGCGGCGGTTGACAATCAGCAAAGCGGAGGAAGTGCATTTCACCTGAGTTATTCTTGCTCGACAAAACAATTTTTGATTGTCCAAAACCCTCGGCAGGTACTATCATCCGACACCCACAAATGGAAACCACATCGAATCATCTGAAATGAATCTCGTCATTCTGACCAGCGATGACTCTACTGCCGGAGATCGATTTACGTTGTCCGATCATCGGGCCGATCACATTCGAACGGTTCTGCGCGCTGAAATAGGTCAGTCGATTCGGGTTGGGTTACTCAACGGAAAAATCGGCACTGCTGAAATCATCGCTCTTGACGACAAAAAAGCCGAACTGTCGTGCACGTTCGACACCGACCCTCCGGCTATCAATCCAATAGTCGATTTGATTTGCGCCGTGTCCCGACCGAAGACTGTCCGCAAGGTCCTGTTTATTTCAGCCATGATGGGAGTACGCCGTCTCTACTTCGTGCGAGCCAATCGTACCGACAAAAGTTATCTTGCGTCGCCACTTCTCACGCCTGAGGGTGCGCGCCCGCATTTGCTTGAAGGTCTCGCTCAGGGCGGGTTGACTCGGTTGCCGCAAATTTCGATTCATCCGCTGTTCAGACCATTTGTTGAAGATCAAATCGACGAGTTATTGACCAAGAAGGAGAATCATCTCCGCCTGCTCTCTGATCCACTGGCCACACAGAATCTCGACGCCGCACGGGCTAATTGTGATTTTTGTCACATTATTGGGGCTATCGGACCTGAGGGCGGGTGGGTGCCTTTCGAGCGTGGACTGCTTGAGCAACAAGGGTTTATCGGGTTTTCTCTTGGACCGTGGACGCTGAGAGTTGAAACCGCAGTTACGGCCTTTCTCGCGCAAATTCAGCTTGTCTCTTCCCGGCAATTTTAGAATCACACGCCTCGTCAATACTGAGCTTTCTGTGTGAAAAATGCAGTCGCTGAGCGTTTTTGCCTTGACACAAATTGAAATATCTTTATTCTTCATTATACAATAGGTTTGGGTTTTACTCGTCGAACAAACAGTCTACTTATAGTTTTTAAATGGGTCGCAGTCTGTTCACTTCAAACCTCACAAGGAGGACTCGAATGAGTCGTTCATTGACACGCTCGCACAGCTTCATGCTGTTGTTTGTCATCGCCGCACTGGTTATGACGATGGGATTCTGGGGATGTTCACAACAGAGTGAAACACCGGTTTCCTCAAACCTCACCGACGAAGAAAGTCTATCGCTGACTGATCCGAAGATCATGGCGGCAATGGCTATCCAGAACCGTCACACCGACCGTCTCATGTCCGAACCGGATGTTATCGGTACCGCCACTTCGTTTGGCGACGATGGTTCGCCGCAAGTTATGGTGCTCGTAACCTCGCAGAAGGCCTTTGACCGCGCGCCGAAAACCCTCGACGGACTTCCGGTGCAGGTTGTGCTCACCGATAAGATTGTCGCGATGGCCGGCAATACGGGCAAGCAGACCCCACCAATTCAGATGGGTACTTCGGGAGGTTGGCGCTATGATCTCGCCAACGGATACTGCTGTGGCGGCACATTGGGATCACTGGTCAAAAAGGGTACTACCCAATATGTGTTGAGTAATTACCACGTTCTTGAGGCCGATATCGTCACTGGCGGCAATGGTCGCAAAGCTGTTGCCGGCGATCCGGTTATTCAGCCGGCATTAATTGATGTCGGTTGCGCCGCAGCTAGTGCCCAAAACGTTGCGACGCTTTCGGGAATCAAATCATTGCCGAGCAGTAATGTTGACGCGGCGATCGCGCAGGTAGTCTCCGGCATGGTCCGCACCGATGGTTCCATCCTTGGAATCGGCGGCATTTCGGCGACCACTGTTGCGGCAACAGTCAATCAAAAGGTCAAGAAGGCTGGCCGTACGACCGGTTTGACTCGTAGCACGGTCAGCGGCTTGAATGCCACTATCAGCGTTACGTATTCGAACGAGTGCGCTGGCGGCACCTCGTTTACCAAGACCTTTACGGGACAGATTCTCATAAAGAACACGGGAAGCAAATTTCTTGCAGGTGGCGATTCGGGATCGCTCATGGTCCAGGATGTTACTACCCGACCCAAGGCCGTCGGCTTGTTGTTCGCAGGCAGTTCGACGATCGCGGTTGCCAATCCAATCGGTCAGGTGCTGACTTACCTCGGCGCCACTATGGTTGGACTATAATTTCAATTAGCCAACTGGCAGGCTGAAAAGACCCCCATCTAGCCCGTTTCCGGCCTTGCGCCGGGAACGGGCTTTTAGTTTAATTGCGCAGACCCGTAACAACAGAACCGAGATTCTAACAATGAGAATGAACAAACGAAATGCGGCTTTGAAAGTTTGCCGACTGGCCCTTTTCGGCTTAGTTGGCTTGCTACTTATTCTACCGCCTGCCTGTCGCCGCCAGAAAGAGAGCAAAGAAGAATTGCCAAAGCGTGACATCAACGCCGTCATGGCGGATCACACCGGCGAACTGATGGCTATACCCGGAGTTACAGGCGTGGCCATAGGTGAACTCGAAGATCATACTCCCTGTATTCTTGTGCTGGTGGAAGAAGAAACCGATAAAATCAGGAAAGATATACCGAAGGCGCTCGAGGGTCATCCCGTGCGGTTGTTGGTAAGCGGCAAGATTGTCCCGATGGGTAATGACTGACGTAATTGTATGAAAGATACAGATTATTTTTCAATTGTCAGATGCCCCGTCATGATAATGCAACGAAATTCTATCACGCAATATGATTGGCGCTCATTAACAAAAATTTCATACATGTCATTGCGAGACCGCTTCGGGCGAAGCAATCACTCCTGGTTTTTCCCTTAGGGGCTCGGTTGGCACTTTATATCGGAGTGACATCAAACCTACAGGGGCGTGTGTGGCAACATAAGACCGGCGCGATAAGGGGGCACGCATCAAAATATAAAATTACGGAGTTAGTGTACTTCGAGGTTCATGGAAGTATGTACGAAGCGATAACCCGCGAAAAGAAACTGAAAGGAAGCTCCCGGTTACGAAAAGTGAAACTGATAACAGAATTCAATCCTGAGTGGCGAGATTTGAATGGCGACTTGTAGGGGCTGAGGAGTGATTGCTTCGGTCCCGCGAAGCGCGAGACACTCGCAATGACGAAATTCTTGGCATAGACATATAGATTCACTGCTAATCTGAAAATCTTTATTCATATCATTATTTGTAACATGAATGAAGCGAAACTTTTCAGCAAGTCCTAAAATCCCTACCAGGTAACTCTTCCCTTGGCATTCGCCTGGTGAAGTTCCGTCCTTGAGGCGAAATTGACCCGCTCCGACCAAAGGTCAACCGGATTGAGATCATCGGTGAGAATAGACACCCCGGTTGTATCAAACTCGAAGCTGTTATCCCAAGCATGTGCCCGATCATAATCGGCACTAAAGCGGTCTCGCACCAGTGGCAGTTCCTTTTCAGGAGTCAAGGCGCGGTCCGACGCAATCAAAACCATATTGCCAAATTGATCCGGTGGTTCTTCGATCGGCAATGCCCGGACAAACCGAAAATGTTTTCGTAAAGTTGTCGCAACCGCCGCCGCCATTTCGTCGTCCCAGCCGATTGACCAGATGTTCATCGCAAGCATTCCTCCCGCTGACAGGCGGGAACGCATGAGACCGAAGGCCTCGTCGGTAATCAGGTGAAATGGAATATAGCTACTGCCGAAAGCATCCAAGATTATAACATCGTAGAATTTGCCACTCGTTGCGAGATATCGCCGCCCATCCATTTCGTACACCTGCGCGTCGCTCTTTGCAAGTCCAAAATATTTGTAGGCGAGTTGCGTAACGACCGGATCTATCTCAACAGCGTCGATCCGCCAGTTGTCGCGGGCGTAATTCCTGACAACAGATCCGCCGCCAAGACCTATAGCCAGCATATCGCCGGGCTTTTGAAAAAAGAATTTAGCGATATCCAACACATTTACATATGGAAACATTGATTCCGCCGAGGTCGTGCTGGCGGCAGTGTGAGCGGCACCATCAACCAGCAAATAGCGAACCTGATCTTGATCCACCACTCGAAGTTCGGCGTAGGCGCTTTGTTCGATAGCCAGCAGACCGTGCTGAGAATCTATTGCCAGAACCGGCGTAACCTGAGTGGCAACCACAATTGCCCCAACAAACATCAGAATGCCTGCAAGCGCGCCTTTGAATTTGTGCTTACTCACCACACCAACCAGCGCGGTTACGATCAGCATAATACCGATCAAGAATACCAGGCGATGTACCCCCACGTTTGGAATCAAAAAGAAACCGGTGGCGACAGCGGCCACCACGCTTGCGGCGGTAGACACGGCGTAGAGATTGCCTGCTGTTCGGCCAACCACCTCCAAGCTTGTTGCTTTTATGCGGATGGCGTACGGGCTAACCATTCCCAGAAGCATCAGTGGGGGAAAGAACAGAATTATAGCAGAGATCAGCACAGCGGCGCGGAGTCCGATAGATTCGGTTGCCGCAAGAAGTGGCATAGCGATCCACGGAATAACGGTAATCCACAAACCGGCGAGACCAATGATGGCACAGAATCGATAAAGTTTTGTGCCCCGGTCGGCCATCCTTCCGCCAATCGCGTACCCGACAGCAAGTGCCGCCAGCGTTACGCTGATAAGAGCTGACCAGAGGTAGATGCTCGCGCCATAGAATGGAGCGATGATGCGCGTGCCTAAGAGCTCAATCGCAAGCACCGCCGCGCCGCTGACGATGACGGCCAGATAGATAAAGAAATTGGTCATGGTTCTCCTTATTGTTCTCAACCCGTTGGAGCTTTAAGCTAACAATACACGATCATTTGACTGATTTCAAGTGTCGGGTGGCCTTACCCGACACCACTATTATCCAGGGCAGGCCGATAGCCCTACCCCCATTGTAACATCCCCCAATTATGCCTATATTGCTCATCTCATGGCCACTCCCGTTCTGATAAAACCGCTCCGGCGGAATCCGTTTTCCGCCTCCGTCTTTGAGCCGCTTTTGGCTCTCAAGGACTGCACCTGTTGTCCGCGTGAGTGCCACGCTGACCGGGTCAACGGAAAGCTTGGCTATTGCAACAGCGGCGACGGATTCGCGATTTCGTCGATCTGCGCTCATCGAGGTGAAGAGCCGGTTATTTCCGGTAATCACGGTATCTGCAATATCTTTTTCGCCCGGTGCAATATGAGCTGTGTTTACTGCCAGAATTGGCAGATAAGTCGGGCAAAGGGGAAAGTTCTGGCTGACAGTTTGACGCTTGAGCAGGTATGCGATCAGATCGAAACAGTTCTGGATGCCGGCTCAAAGTTGATCGGATTTGTGTCGCCATCGCATTATGTCCCGCAGGTAAAAGTAATCATGCGCGGTCTTGATGAGCGTGGCCGTCGCCCTATCTATGTCTACAACACCAACTCCTATGATAAAAGGGAGACGATCAAATCATTTGATGGACTGGTCGATGTCTGGCTTCCAGATTTGAAATATCTCGATGAATCAATCGGCCGCCAGATTTCGGACACTCCTAATTACCCGGCGGTCGCTACCGAGGCGGTCCGGGAGATGTTCTATCAGAAGGGGTCGAATATTCGGATTGATAGTGATGGTAATATCGAATCCGGGCTGATAATCCGGCATCTGGTAATTCCAGGTAGGGTCGAAAACAGCAAGAGTGTTCTGCGGTGGATAGCGGAGAATCTGTCGAGTAACGCACATATTTCGCTGATGTCACAATATCATCCGACTGAAAAAGTAAAAGCTCATCCGCTGTTGGGCAGAACGCTTCATATTGAAGAATATGAAGAGGTACTAGAAGAATTTCACAATCTTGGATTTCACAACGGTTGGGCGCAGGAACTCGACTCGCCCGCTAACTATCGCCCCGATTTCACCGAAGACCATCCGTTCGAGTATTGATCTGCCGGGCAATCTCCAAAGCTTGCCAAGCGGGCAATCCTGTTGTACACTTTGGCGGAATGTCGATGATACGGGTTATTTTGAAACGAGGCCGTGAATCGTGAAAACAGCCAAACAACGGGCCGCTTTGTTGTCGGTCGCCTCAAATTCATTACTCGTATTGTTCAAACTGGTGGTTGGCAGTTTATCCGGATCAATCTCTATCTTATCCGAGGCGATTCACTCCGCCAACGATTTGCTAGCCGCGCTCATCGCCTGGTGGTCGGTTAGGATTTCCGATCTCCCGCCCGATGAAGAGCACCCGTACGGTCACGGCAAGATCGAATCGATATCTGGCGCAGTCGAGGCCGGGTTGATAATTGTCGCGGCTATCTGGATTATTTTCGAGGCGGTTCAAAAAATAAATAACCCGAGCGAGGTCGACCACCTTTGGCTCGGCATACTCATTATGTCATTGTCAGGGATTGTCAATGTTGTAGTATCCCGCCATCTATACAAAGTTGCCGCTAAGGAAGACTCGCTCGCGCTCAAGGCCGACGCCGCACATCTCTCTGCCGATGTCTACACGTCAATCGGTGTCGCGGCCGGTCTGGCGATTGTTTGGCTCACCGGCTGGCACATCGTCGATCCGCTGGCGGCAATCGCGGTGGCGGTGTTCATTCTTAAGATCGGGTGGAATCTGATTCTTGATTCAGGGACACATTTGCTCGATGCCAGACTGCCAAAGGAAGAAACAGAGAGCATCGGCAATATCCTTGATGCTGATAACCGCGTCAAATCCTGGCATGAATTGCGAAGTCGCAAGTCCGGAAGCCAAAGGCACATCGACGTTCACATTGTTGTTGAAACGAACACCTCGCTGACCGAAGCTCACACTATTGCCGATGACCTTGAGCGGTCGATCGCTACCCGCTTGCATCCGGCCCACGTGGTCATTCACGTTGATCCCGCTGAAGGCGCCGAGCCTCCAAGAAATCTCGGAGAATCACGTCAGACTGACCGATGATTCGTCGGGGTCGACCGCGGGAACTTTGCGAACTACCCGCGCCCGGAATCCTTCACGTGAATTGAGCTCGATGTAATTGTAGAGGCAGATATCCCAATCGACAAAACGCATCAAGTTGGGAACCTCGCGGGCGACCACGGCCGCCTGACGCAAGGAGGTTAATTCTTTCCGCAGATCTTCGGCTGGAATCCATTCGGGCTTACCTGTTTCGCGGGCAATGGTGGCAACGACATACTGATCTATATATCTGGCTTTTGTGTACAGGTTTGCTGACGACACCAATTTGACCGTCCGCTCGATTGACCGCAGAAGGGGCAGTCGAAAATCAAGAGCAACCCGAAAGTCGACCTGAAATTGACCATCGCCGAGATCAGTAATCGACTCCTCGCGGGTGAATTTGAAGAGATCACGGACCCTTGTCAGGGCGGCCACCTGCCCTGCCGCAACCAGCACCGCCCGACCACAATTGTGGTTGAACTCAAGTCGGATTCCTGCGGATTTGAACTTATAAATCATGGTAGTATTATTATAGTATCGGTTGCGGGAGAGGCAGACTTGACAGAATTATATCAATGTAGGGCAGAACCCGAGGCCTTGCGAAGTGGTCCTGCTATTTTTCGCTGGGAATGGCGGAACCATTTCGCTACGCTTGGCGGTTCCGCCCTACAATTACTGCCGCATGGAATATAGAGGTTGGCGGGAGCGCCCTTCGAAGCTCAGGACTACGCAGGGCTCCTGCCCTACAAATATCCCACAATGGGCCCCTACGCGGTGGGAGCTTGCACAGAAAGATGTCAACCCCGAAGACCGGTCATAACGCCCGGCCTTGACCGGCGGGATTGACCTACGAAGAGGGATGTCCGTGACTCTACGAAGACTTGGTATTTCGTGGCGGGTGGGGACGGCCGCCACGCACGAATATCAAGAATTCAACCTAAACCGAATGAACCGAAGCCGTAATACTCCCCTGGGCCGCAATCTGCTGAGACTTTTGTGCCCGTTTCCGCTGTTCCATATCCAGTATCGCCTTACGAAGCCGAACTGCTTTGGGCGTGACTTCGACTAACTCGTCTGAGCCAATCCATTCCATCGCTTGTTCGAGCGTCATTTTGCGCGGGACATCGAGCACCACGCCGATATCCTTTGTCGATGAGCGGTGGTTGGTCAGCGCTTTTTTGCGCGTCGGATTGCAGGGAAGATCATCAGGACGTGAGTTTTCGCCCACTATCTGCCCAGTGTACACTTTTTCGGTCGGCTCAACAAATATCACCGCCCGTTGCTGAATTCCCTCGATGGCGTACGCGGTGGCCGGTCCGGTATCCAAACTGACAACCGAACCACGAGTACGTGCGGTAATATCGCCGCGCCACGAACCATATCCGACAAACCGTGACGCCATAATCCCAAGACCACGCGTGTCGGTCATGAATTCCGAGCGGTAGCCGATCAAGCCGCGAGTGGGAATTTCAAATTCGATACGGATGACATTGGTGCCGGCATTTTCAACAGTCCGCAACTCCCCTTTGCGTTTAGCCAATTTCTCGATGATGACACCTTGATATTCTTCGGGGACATCGATGATCAACTGTTCAATAGGTTCAAGCGTCTTGCCATCTTTGTCAATATGGGTAATGACCTCAGGACGTGATATGCAGAACTCAAGTCCCTCACGCCGCATTTCTTCGATCAAAATAGCCAGGTGAAGTTCACCCCGACCGGAAACTTTCACTCCGTCGGATCGACCTAAGTCTTCCATCCGAAGAGCCACATTGACTCGCAGTTCACGTTGCAGGCGATCCTTCAGCTGGCGAAGCGTGATGGAGTTGCCATCCGCGCCTGAAAACGGACCGGTATTTACCAAGAAGAACATTGAGACTGTCGGTTCTTCGATTTCGAGCGGCGGCATAGCCGATGATGGATCTTCGAGCGCTGAAAAAGTGTCGCCGATCTGGATTTCAGCAGGACCGGCCAGCATCACAATATCTCCGGCCGTGATAGTTTCGGCATCGGCGCGTTGCAAGCCGCGGGTAACCCACAGGTGCACGCCTTTTTCTTTCGATGATCCGACAATTTCATACCCCTCGCCTTGTGCCGACGAATCTTTCCAGCGGGTTATATGCCTGAAAAACTCTTCACCTTTTCGGAGGGTTCCGCGAAGCACCCGGCCACAGCCGATCTGCCCGATGTAATCGTTCCAGGCCAGCGAACAAACTTGCATCTGAAATGGGCCGTCCTCATCGACTTTCGGCGGAGGGACTTCTTTGATGATCGTTTGAAAAAGCGCTTCCATCCCCTCGTGTGCTTCTTTCGCTAAATCATGCACAAACCAGCCGTCGAGGCCGGACCCGTAAAGTACCGGAAAATGCGCCTGCTCGTCGGTCGCGCCAAGTTCTATGAAGAGATCAAATGTCTTGTTCAGCGCATAATCGGGGCGAGCGTTGGGGCGGTCGACCTTGTTGATAATGACAATCGGGCGCAAGCCAAGCCGCAAAGCGCGCATGAGGACATACCGGGTTTGTGGCATGGGGCCTTCATTGGCGTCGACCAACAGTAGAACCGAATCGACCATCGAGAGCACTCGTTCGACCTCGCCTGAAAAATCTGCATGGCCTGGAGTATCTATGATATTGACCAGATATTCGTTCCAGTTGACGGTGCAATGTTTGGCTCGTATGGTAATTCCCCGCTCCCGTTCCAGAGCGTTGCTGTCCATAAGTCGTTCGGCCATATGCTGATTATCACGAAAGGTGTGAGCGGCGCGAAACACCGAATCTATCAGGGTTGTTTTTCCATGATCGATGTGGGCGACAATCGCCAGATTGCGAATGTGGTCGGCAGAATGCATACGGCGGCTAAACCTCTCATGGCCCGGATATGTTCCCGGCTGTTTTTTGGTGCGTCAGCAGATCAATCCGTATATGGGAAGATCGTGCAAAAGAAAACCCGGTCCGGCATTCGGCCGTCCAGGTGGTTTCGAATCAGGGCAAGTATAGTACAAGATCCTGAATTCTCCAAGAACTATTTTTGGTCAGAGCTGTCATTTGAGGATGGTGAGTTGGTCCCTGTCGACCACCGATTTTCTTTTGACTACAGGAGCGCGTTTACTTCCTCTAACCAGGATAAGGCTTCCTCATGGGTGGTAAAGAGTTTCACAGAAATAGTATCTTCAAATGCCTCGTGAAGCGCAACAAACATGCGAGCAGTTGAGTTGTCTTTGCCCGATGGGAAGATAATGGCCCATTTGCATTTGCCGGTAACCTTCTTGATACGGGTCACATACGCCCGAAAGCGATCAAGGTCGTCGAGTGACCAATTCACGACCGCTTCCGAAAAATCACATAACGAATCCATCCCTTTGCGGTACAGAGGATCGGAGAGAGCCAAGTTGATAAATTCGATTTCCTGTTCCACAGTAATATCGCCGACATGTCGCTTGTGGATCAGACTGTGCTCGACGTCGATTGAGTACTGACTTTTCATAGGTCAACGATTCTGACTGGGACTGCTTATTTCATAGTATTGTGACTTGTTGAATAGTGAGCAAGTATGAATTTGGCTCTGGGGTTGATTTCTGGCCGATTTGCCGACATACTACGTTTCCATGAGTCAGCCAATATTGTCTCCAGAACCAAAAATCGTGGCGCGGATAGCAAACGGAATTCGCCGTCGGGTCTTGGAGCATACCCTTGCCCATAACGGCGGGTATCTCAGTCAGGCCTGCTCATCTGCAGAAATTTTCGCGGCTCTTTACTCCGGACTTATGAATCTTGGCCCATCTACAGCCCCGATCGTACCATTGCCATTTGCAGGCGTACCGAGCGCAAGCAACAGGGACGCCTTCACCGGGGCGGCCTACAATGGCCCCAAAGCCCCCCATCTGGATCGATTCATTATGTCGCCGGTGCATTATGCTTTAGTCCTTTATGCCGCTTTGGTCGAAGTCGGACGGATGGCGCCGGAAGGGTTGGCGCAATTCAATCAGGACGGAAGCACGGTCGAAATGATAGGCGCCGAGCATTCGCCGGGACATGAAGTTACCGCCGGGTCGCTGGGTCAGGCCTTGAGTCAGGCCGGTGGAATCGCGCTGGCTAGGAAACTCCGAGGCGATACCGGCAAAGTCTGGGTGTTGATGTCCGACGGGGAGTTTCAATCAGGGCAGACTTGGGAAACTCTGCAGGCGTTGAGATTTCACAGAATTGATAACATTGTGGCGGTCGTCGATGTCAACCAACAGCAATGCGACGGCGCGATGAAAGATATAATGGAGATAGAACCGCTACTTGATAGAATCAAATCATTTGGCGTTGCGACTGTGAAAATTGACGGCCACGATATTGGTGCGCTTATGCAATCGGCGCAACAGCCCCATCCCGAAACGCCACTGATCGTATTGGCCTACACTAATCCATGTCAGGGGGTGTCGTTACTTGAGGAGCGGCGACCGAAATTGCACTATCTCAAATTCAAGAACACCGAAGAGAAGGCAAATTATCAAGTGTTTCTGGATCAGCAGATTGCGTTGGGCCATTGGTAATAACTTGGTGAAAAGGCATGGTTACTCAAGTCTCACACATCTGTCATTCCTGCGAAGGGGACTGTTGAAAAAGGTGAAAATATGTCATTGCGAGCGAAGCGAAGCAATCTCAACTCATTCTTAAGTCAATGCCAGAAGGAGAGATTGCTTCGGTCATCCCGCCGAGGCGGGAGTGACACTCGCAATGACGCGCTGGTGGATTTTTATAACAGTCCCGCTTTTGCGGGGGTGACAAGTTGACGCCCTCACCTCGATCTATACTTAAAAAGTCGTTTGCAATTGCATAGAGAGAAGTCGTCCGCATGGAAATTGTCAGTCAAACTCACCGAACCAATCTCGTCGCCTGGGCTAAAGATAAGCCCGGCGTCTTGGTTTTATCTGCTGATCTGTCCGGCTCGGTCGAAGTTGACTTGTTTCGCGACACCTATCCGAAGCGATTTTATTCGATGGGAATGGCTGAACAGAATATGTTGAGCTTTGCCGGAGGATTGGCGCGCGAGGGGTATTTTCCGTTCGTGCATACGTTCGCCGTTTTTCTCTATCGTAGAGCATTGGATCAGTTGTCGATGTCTATCGCATATCCAAATCTTCCGGTTAGATTGTTCGGGTTTCTTCCCGGTATCACGACACCGGGCGGCGCGACTCATCAGGCAACCGACGATATCGCCATTCTGCGAGTCATCCCCAATCTGACAATTCTCGAATGCGGCGACGCTACCGATGTCGAGTCAGTTCTCGATGCCGCGCAATCAGTCGACGGGCCGGTTTATGTGCGAATGTTGCGAGGAGAGATTCCGCGTTTGTTCGACAGTAGTGAACCGATGCGGGTCGGACAATCCCGCAGACTCAGCCGGGGAACTGATATCGCGCTATTTTCATCGGGCATTTGTAGCGAGGAAGCAATGCGGGCAACGTCGGTTCTTCGCGCCAAAGGTGTTTCTATCGAACATCTGCACATCACCACTCACAAGCCGTTTATCGATCCGGCGATTCGCGAGGCGCTTGAAAAGGTAAAACGCGGTGTTATCACCCTTGAAAACCATACTATCATCGGCGGTCTTGGATCGGCGGTAGCGGAAACGATGGCCGAAATTGGTTGTGGCACAAAGTTGATTCGGCTCGGATTGAAAGATACTTACGCACATGGCGCCAGCCGATCCTACTTGATGCGCGAGTACGGACTCGACGCTCTATCCCTTGTTCGCGCTTTTGAGAACTTGTTGCAGACATCGTTTGGGCTTTTTGAAGCTGACCTCGCGGCGGTGCGATTGGAAGCTGTCCATAGCGAAGCTAAGGCCGAAGCGTTGTGACGATTCCCTCAGTTTCTCTCAAACTTAGCGGTGATCGTCTGAAAGTCACATATTGTTTGAGCGGCGACGAACAAGCGGCTAAAATTAAAGCCGACGATATATGTATTGAGCAGACGGTTGAATTTCCGCCTCATCTGATTCCTGCGGGAGACATTCGCGATCAGATTTTCGGTCAGATCGAGAGTTTTGAGCAACGAAGCGAGAAGGTGTTCATCGCGGTTATCAGCTACGCAGTTGAAATCACCGGATTTGAACTAAAGCAGTTACTCAATGTCTTGTTCGGCAACATCAGTATGAAGCCCGGCATCCGCATCGAAAAAATCATTTTCCCCGACCGCTTACTGCAATTCTTTCATGGGCCTCGATTTGGAATCGCCGGTTTGCGAAAATTGACCGGCGCGACGGATCGTGCACTGTTATGCACCGCTCTAAAACCTCTCGGACTTTCAGCGTCTGATCTGTCAAGGCAGGCATACCAATATGCGCTGGGCGGGATTGATATCATCAAAGATGACCACAGTCTCGGAAATCAGCAATTCGCGCCATTTGAACAACGGGTGTCACTTTGTAGTGAGGCGGTCAACAAAGCAAACCGTGAGACCGGATTTTCTTCTTTGTATTTTCCGAGCTTGACGGCCTCGCCTGATAAGATAATCTCATCTGCCAACTATGCGCGCAATGCCGGAGCGGGTGGGATTTTGATTTCACCCGGAATTGTAGGATTTGATGTCATGCGAATGCTTGCTGATAACGACGAAATCAATCTTCCTATTATGAGTCACCCCGCCTTACAGGGCGCGTTTGTAACCGACCCAAATCATGGCATTGCTCATGGCCCGTTGTTCGGCCATATAGCGCGACTGGCCGGCGCTGATGCCTCAGTATTTCCCAACTACGGCGGCAGGTTTTCTTTCAGTCGTGAAGAGTGCGTTGGAATTGCCGAGCATTGCCGCTCTGTGCTTGGTCAGATTGCCACGATATTTCCAACTCCCGGCGGTGGCATGAATCTCGGGCGAGTGGCAGAGATGCGCGAGGTTTTCGGCAACGATGTCATTTTTCTTATAGGCGGGGCGCTTCACGAAGGGGATGGAGATTTGGTGTCAGCGAGTCGGAAATTTCGCCGCTTGGTTGAAGCGAGAGTTTAATTTCTTCACTTAAGAAACAAAACGGTCGCTGTCGATTGAAAACAGCGACCGCATTCAATTTCTAAATAGAAATCAATCAGAAATTATTTCACAGGGATGCGCGCCTTATTCTGCGCCAGCCAGGTGTCGAACGACTGAAGTGATGGGTTCAGTTCTTTGGATGCGCTAACACTGCGAGCGCCGCAGTACGCCGACTCAAAATCACGTTTGTACTGGAACATGTTGCCTAGATCGTCGGCGCCGGGGAATCCGAAGCTTCGATAGACATCCGGCTCAACAGCATTATAGTGGACGTCGCGTCCTAAGGCCTTGCTGAAGGCAACCGCCATTTGTGCACCGGTCAGTTTCTCGCCGGCTACGCCGACTGTTTTTCCAACCAGCTCGGTCCCTTTCTTGAAAATACCAAAGGCGCACCTGCCAATATCCTCGGCGGCTATGGTCGGCAGTTTTTTGTCTCCCATCGGCAGTGTAATGGCGAGCTTTCCGCCCTGGTCCGCTTTTGGCTCCATACCGAAATGGATGAAATTGTCCCAATAGAACGAAGTCAGCAGAAACGTGGTAGGGACACCCATCTGCGTGAAGAACTTGTTGGCTTCTCCCTTGCCGTCGAAATGCGGCACTTTGTATTTTTCCCCGAGCGTGGGCATCCGATTGTCACCGAGCGGGACCAGAATCCGGGTGTCTTCGAGCGTTGACCAGATAACATGGTTCAGCCCGGTCTGCTTGGCCGCCTCGGCCATCGCCCGAGCCTGACTCATTTCCTTTTCCACTGAAAAGTGCTCCCAGAAATTGGTCACACAGAAGGCGCCGTACGCTCCCGCAAAGGCCTTCCGGAGACTTTCGGGATTATCAAGATCAGCCGCAACTACTTCGGCTCCGAGACGAGCCAACTCCTTGGCCTTATCTGAAGTAACATTTCGCGTGAGGGCACGAACCGCGAAACCGCCACTGGGATCGTTTAAGATTGCGCGAACCAGCCCACCACCCTGCGCGCCAGTGGCGCCAACCACCGCGATGATTTTCTTGTCAGCCATTATCCTTCTCCTATCAAATCAATAGTGTGATTATTGTTCAACCGAGTTATGCACTCATAGGCTAAACACCGGCGGACCAAAATCGTTCCAGACCGCTACCATTATCGACAAATGCAGTGGGCCGGCTTGATTCTCCCCCTATGAATTCAGAGGTTTCTTGCGCTGGCCGTTCAGGTTTTCTCTGAGATGTTTTTCTTCCGTGATTTGCGTCGCCCGGTCTTAATCAACGCTTCTTTTTGCGTTCTCTTCCACTTCTTGATTTGGTGTTCGCGCTTGAGGGCGGCTGACCTTGAGGCGCAGATTTCGCGGTAGACCAATTTGACGGGTCGGCGAGAAGATGTGTATTTGGCGCCGTGTCCGGAGTTATGCCTTTCCAGTCGCTTTTTTACGTCCTTGGCAATGCCGGTGTAGAAACTTCCGTCGCGGCATTTCGCGATATAGAGCCACATCGGCGTTTTTGAACTCGGCATTGTGATGGGCGAATGTTTATTCATCTCGAAGAGAAATTTTCGCCTTGCTGACCCAGCGCGGAGCCGAATCTATTTTTTGACGTAGGATGAGGTTGAGTTGCGCGGTATGGTGCTGGACATGGCGCATGTTATACAAATGGAGTTCAGCGAATGTGAGACCGGGCCGAAGTGATATCGCATCTTGATTGGCTTTCTCATCAGTGAGCGAATTAATTGCCTTTCTGCACTTGGCCCGGCAATGTGCCAGATACTCCAACAGCTCTTCTTTCGTGTACACTCGCGGCGGGAGCACACCTGCGGGATCAAGTTCCTCAAGACCAAAAGGCGGCGGTGGAGCGAAACCTTCGGATGTATCGGATAAATAATAGTCGAGCCAAAAAAGAGTGTGCGAGGTCAAGGACCAAAATTCGTACCGCCCGACGCTATCCACCCAAACGTGCGGCGGACAGGCTGTGATGGCGTTTTCGAGCATGTCGATAGAAGCTCCGAATTGCCGCCAGATAATTGATTTAAATGCTTCAGTCATACTAAAAATACATTCGGATAGATCGGATGTACATCACAATTTTCAGTTCCCGTTTTCCTCGCAAAAGACGATACCGCTGGATATGGGCTTGCAGATAAAGCCCAAGTTCGTCATTGCGAGCGAAGCGAAGCAATCACTCCTCTGCCTTAAGTCAAGATCAGAAGGAGAGATTGCTTCGGTCACCCCGCCGAGGCGGGCGTGACACTCGCAATGACGTAGTGCCGACTTCTTCAACTCTCCTATATTCACGGCGCTTTCTCAGAAAATCATATAGAGGTCAGATTGACTCAGATGCTCTGTCACATACCGCTTTACGCCTTCTTCGATTGAACAAAATGGTGCGGCATATCCGGCGTGCCGTAATTTGGTGAGGTCGGCTCTTGTGTGATACTGGTAGTTGGCGCGGATATATTCTGGGATATCGACAAATTCAATGTTCGGTGGTTTTCCCATTGCGACAAACAGCGCCTTTGCCAAATCCAGCCAGGTGCGGGCCTGTCCACTCCCGCAATTGTAAATCCCCGATATTTCGGGTTTATCGAAAAAAAATAGCGTTTCGGCAACGGCATCTGACACATAGACGAAATCTCTTTCCTGCTCACCGTCGCGGTAGTCCGGACGATGTGACCGAAAAAGTTTGATACTCCCCTCCGCCTTTATCTGCGCGTACGCCTTATTCACCAGTGAGCGCATCGCCTGTTTGTGATCCTCACCGGGGCCGTAGACGTTGAAGTATTTCAGTCCAGCGATCATGTTTATCAAACCGTTGTTGATCGCCCACAAGTCGAACATCTGTTTGGAGCGGCCGTAGGCGTTGAGGGGTTTTAGTTTTGCGACTGCCGATTCATCGTCGATATACCCGTTTACACCATCACCGTAGGTTGCGGCGCTTGAGGCATAGACAAACCGCGCGCCAACTTTGAGCGACCATTGGCACAAATCGACTGAGTATTGGAAATTGTTATCGGCCAGATACGACTCGTTGGTTTCAAGAGTTGAACTGCACGCTCCAATATGGAAGACGCCGTTTACAGTTGGCACTCTACCGTCGCGAAGAATCGAGCGAAACTCCGTCTTGTCGTAGTATGTCTGATAGGTGAGATGATCGATATTGCGCTGTTTACCGGGATGATTTAAGTGATCAACAATGATGATATTATTGTGTCCTCGTTCATTGAGGGCTTTGACCAGATTACTGCCGATAAACCCGGCTCCGCCGGTAACGATGAAGGAAGGTTGGGAACTCACCAGCCCAATTTCCGGCCAAGTTCCACTATAGTCAAGAGTGGATTGTCCGGCAATTTGCTGTGCAATAAAAGTACTTGACAAAAGTGGAATACGTGGTATACTTGACAGCAAATGTCCAACTTAGTTTACATAACGGCCGTTCTGCTCCCCATCGGGACCATTTTTTGCTATTGGTGGTATCGTTATACCCGTAATAGTGGGCTTGTGCCGGTGTAAGCGATACACGACAACGAACTTTACAGCCCGCTATCGGAAAGATGGCGGGCTTTTTTTTGGAGGTACGCTTGGAAATTTTTGAAGCTCTAAGTGACAGCACCCAAAAGGGTAAGCTCATTCTTGACCTTGAGGAACTCGATCTTCCCGGAGATTTGGAAACTCCGGTTTCGGCCTTTATGAAGCTACGGGACGTCGGCGCCCGTTTTCTTCTGGAATCGGCCGAGGATCCGAAATCTGCAGGCCGATACACATTTATTGGCATCGACCCGCTGCTGAAAATTGAGATTCGCGATCAGGATACCCTGATCACCTCCAGAACCGGAAATATTGCGATTCCTCATTCAGTCGCCAACGCTCCTTTTGATGGGTTGAAAGTCATTCTCGACCGGTTCGAAACTTCTCATCGAATCGATATGCCGTTGCTGGGTGGAATCGTCGGGTTTGCGTCCTACGACATTGTTAAATTTTTTGAGCCAAAACTTCGGGACTCTCTGGCTCCGTCAGACTGGCCAATTGGTCTGTACTATTTCGTAGATAAGCTCCTTGTATTCGATCATTACATGAGACGAATGAAATTGGTTCGGTTATGTCATCGTGGTGAACCGCTTCGATCTGGCAATGAGCCGATTGGCCTGGAGCAAATCAGGGATATCCTCGACAGCGGACGGGTTGCGAGTAACAGTGGTCAGACTATCACCGGCGGCGATTACGTTTCCAATTTCACGCAGGCCGAATTCGAAGAAATGGTTACGGCTACACAGAGACACATTGTCAAGGGCGACATTTTTCAGGCCGTGGTTTCTCAGTGTGAACAGCACGAGTCGGCAGTCGATTGCTTTCAAGTCTATCGGGCGCTGAGGATGCTCAACCCTTCGCCATATATGTACTATCTGGATTTTGACGACATCGAGCTAGTTGGCTCATCTCCGGAAGCGCTGGTTAAACTTCGTGATGGTCTGGCAACAGCCCGCCCAATCGCCGGCACGCGAAGGCGTGGACGCAACCCGGAAGACGACCACCGAATGGCGGATGAGTTAGTTCGGGACGAAAAAGAGCGAGCCGAACATGTAATGCTGGTTGATCTGGCGCGCAATGATCTGGGGAAAGTATGCGAATACGGCTCCATCGCGGTGCCGTCAATGCTCCAATTGGAATTCTACTCCCACGTCATGCATCTGACCTCTACTGTAACAGGACGACTTCGAAGCGGCTACGATAATTTTGACCTTTTCCGTTCTGCGTTTCCGGCGGGAACGGTATCGGGCGCTCCCAAATTGCGAGCGATGGAGATCATTGCCGAACAGGAAAAAACAACGCGCGGGCCGTACGCGGGGGCGGTTGGCTATTTTTCGCTATCCGGTGATTTCGATATGTGCATAACGATTCGGACAATTATCAAGCGAAATGGGAAACTCCTGTTACAAGCCGGAGCAGGCATTGTGGCCAACTCGATTCCTTCGCAAGAATACCTTGAGACCAGAAACAAGATTGCCGTTCTCAAGAAGGCCATCGGCGATGCCGAGGAGGGGCGGCTATGACACTATTCATCGATAATTACGATTCCTTCATTTATAACCTCGTCCAATACTTCGGTGAGCGAGATCCTGATCTGCGTGTATATCGACCACATGAGATTTCTCTCAATGAGATTATCGAATTACGCCCAAAGAGAATCGTCCTTTCACCCGGTCCGGGGCATCCTCTTGAAGCTCCGTTATGTATTGAAATAATTCGCGCTCTTCATACTCAGATTCCGATACTGGGAGTGTGTCTGGGGCATCAGTGCATCGGGGCGGCCTTTGGGGCTGAAGTGGTTCCGGCGGATCGGCTCGTGCACGGGAAAACGTCGGAAATCTATCATCGAGGCAAAGGCATTCTCGCTGGCTTGCCTAACCCGTTTCGCGCGACCCGCTATCATTCGTTGATTGTCAAAGAGGAAACCCTGCCGTCTCAGTTGAAAGTAGTCGCGTACACTACCGATGGCGAAATCATGGGGCTTATGCACGAATCATCTCCTTTGTTCGGTGTGCAGTTTCACCCAGAATCTATTCTCACCGAAGGCGGTAAACAGATTGTCGGAGATTTCATGGATTGGCACCAATGACCAAAGATATGCTTAACAAATTGGCTGAAGGTCATTCCCTGGGCTTTGCCGAAGCCGAATCGTTCGTCGATGGCATCGCTGGCGACAAAATAACCGACGCGCAGATTGCCGCGTTTTTGGTTGGTCTGAGGATTAAAGGAGAAAGCGTCGAGGAATTAGCCGGATGTATCAGCGCTTTGCGACGTCACGCGGTTCGCGTCCCTCACAATCAGAAGACAGTTTTCGATTGTTGTGGCACGGGCGGTGATGGCTGCAATACGTCGAACATCTCTACCGCGGCGGCAATCGTCGTGGCATCCTGCGGCGTACCTACAGCCAAGCACGGCAATCGGGCGGTCAGCTCAAACTGTGGGTCGGCGGATATACTCGAGGAAGCTGGCGCCAAAATAGATATCAGTCCCGAGCATTCTGCGCGGCTTTTGGATGAAATCGGCTTCTGCTTTCTTTTTGCGCCACACTATCACCCCGCCACCATGCGAGTCGCCAAGGTGCGTCGTGAACTCGGAATCCGCACCATTTTCAATCTGATTGGGCCACTACTCAACCCGGCGAATGCTACTCACCAAATCATTGGGACTTCGTCTTTAAAGATAGCCGAACTGTTGGCGTCGGTTGCGGGGCACTTTTCAAAGCAAAAGATTGTCTGTTTCTGCAATTCGCTTGGTGTCGATGAAATCCTACCACTTGGTAACAACGTTGCGTACCGCTGGTCGGAAGGTTACGCCCGGGTGGAGTCGCTGATAGTTCCGGCCTCTATAGGTGACGGATTTGCGCTGGATGGCATCAAGGGGGGCGACCGCAAAACGAACCTCATCATATTGAAGCAAGTTCTGGCCGGTGTTGTTTCGGCTCACTCAAGAGTAACTGCCCTTAACGCCGCGCTTGGCTTCGTCTGTGTTGGAAAAGTTGCGGGCCTTGAAGAAGGATATCAATTGGCGATGGACACGCTTCGCTCCGGATCTGCCGGAAAACTATTCGATCGGTACGTGGCGATGTCTCAGGAGGCCAGCTGATGCTCTTCACCATTGCCGAAAGCGTCCGCTCGCAACTGAACTCCAGAGATCGCGCAGTCTGGGAATGCGAGATCGAGTTATTATTGGCACACCGAGGCCAGTGCGCCGGATTTCGACAAGCCATCAGCGCAGGCCGGGAAAACTTCATTTTTGAACTCAAGAGAACTTCTCCAAGCAATAAGGGAACTTTGGTTTCACTTAACGTGGCGTCAGCGGCCCAATGTCTCCAGAACTGTGGGGCCGCCGCAATTAGCGTTTTGACTGAAAAGAATTATTTCGGTGGAAGTCTCGCTGATCTCGCCGACGCGAAACGCATCGTATCCTTGCCGTTGCTTCGTAAGGATTTCATTATTGATAAAATTCAGATTGCCGAAGCAAAAGCGTTTGGCGCCGATGCCATTCTTTTGATAGTAGCGCTCTTGCCGAATGGGCAATTGAAAGATTTTCTTGAATACGCGTCATCGTTGCGAATTGACGCGCTGGTGGAAATTCACGATGAAGCGGAGCTTGGTCTGGCTATTGACGCCGGCGCCACGATTATCGGTGTAAATAATCGCGACCTGCGGACAATGAAAATCGACCTTACCACCGGCGCGCGACTGCTACAATTGATTCCCGATCACTGCGTCCGAGTGGCCGAAAGCGGTCTTCGTACCCGCGCCGATGTGCTCATGATGCGTGATTCCGGCGCGAACGCGTTTCTTATCGGCACCGCTGTCATGCGCTCAGCCGATAGGGAAACCGCGATCAGAGAGTTGATGGGAGTATGACAAAGGTCAAGATTTGCGGAATTACCAATCTGTCGGATGCCATCGCCTCCGTTGATGCAGGAGCCGATTTCATCGGTATGGTTTTGTCGCCGTCTCCCCGTCGGGCAGATATCGCAACAGTTGAAAGTGTCTTGGCTACGGTAACCGATAGAGTGAGCACAGTGGGGGTGTTTGCCACAGAGGCAGATATCCTAGAATACGGTAGGAAAACTGATTGCCCTCTAGATTACTATCAGGTCTATTTCGATTATCACCATCTACCAGTACAACCGCCCAAACAGGGTTGGATCAGATCTTTCTGGATCACTGAATCAGACAACACGCCGTTATTAGAAAACTCCAGTTTGTTTTTGTGCGATTTCAAGAACACTGGCGCGGATACGATGAGCAACTTGTGCGCGAACTGTTCAGATATAGTAAAGCGACAAACATTCATTGCCGGGAATCTCACTGTTGAGAATGTCGGCTTCACGGTGAGCGCATTCCAACCATTTGGTATTGATGTCGCTCGAGGAACTGAAGTATCGCCGGGTGTGAAAGACATAGAAAAGATGACACAATTCATTCAGAGAGTAAAAAATGCCTAAACCAGTACGAAAAGGTTACTACGGCGACTTTGGTGGGCGGTTTGTCCCTGAGACGCTGGTTGCGGCTCTGGATGAATTGGAGAAGCGCTTTCTGAAAGCGCGGAAAACAACAGCGTTTAAACGAGAACTACAGTCACTCCTTCGGGATTTTGGAGGCCGACCCACCCCGCTGTATTTTGCGGGAAATCTTACCCGACGTTGGAAAGGCGCGCGGATTTATCTCAAGCGGGAAGACCTAAACCATACCGGCGCCCACAAGATCAACAACACCATCGGCCAAGCACTTTTGGCCAAGAGTCTTGGGAAAAAACGCATTGTCGCGGAGACAGGAGCCGGACAGCACGGAACCGCCACCGCGGCGGTCTGCGCTATGATGGGACTTCGGTGTGTTATCTACATGGGTAGCCATGATATGCAGCGGCAACAGCCAAATGTATTGCGGATGCGCTATCTGGGGGCCGAGGTGCGCGAAGTAAAAACAGGATTGGGGACACTTAAAGAAGCTACTTCTGATGCCATTCGCGATTGGGTTAGCAATGTCAATGATACGCACTATATCATCGGATCGGCAGTTGGCCCTCATCCCTATCCCATGATTGTGAGGGAGTTTCAGTCAGTAATAGGCAGGGAAACCAGACAGCAGATCAAACGACATGAGCGCCGCCTCCCCGATTATGTTGTGGCATGCGTCGGTGGTGGTTCAAACGCCATTGGCATTTTCTCTTCATTCATTGACGACCACAAAGTGAAATTGATTGGCGTCGAGTCGGCCGGCAACGGACTGCGACCCGGTCAGCATGCGGCGGTGTTGGCGATGGGTACTCCGGGCATTCTACATGGCTCGCGCAGTTATATTCTGCAGGATAACGATGGGCAGATTGCATTGACTACCACTATCAGCGCCGGTCTTGATTATCCGGGTGTAGGGCCGGAACATGCCGCGCTTATGGAGTCTGAAAGAGTAACATATCGCGCCATCCTCGATCGCGAAGCGGTGGCCGCGTTTCGGGAGCTTTGCCAATACGAAGGCATCATTCCCGCTCTCGAATCGAGTTTCGCGCTGGCATACGCCCGAAAGCTGGCTCGCAAAACCAAGCCAAGCCAGATCATAATCGTCAACCTCTCCGGCCGGGGAGACAAAGACCTGCAAAGTGTGATGGACTATGAACAACAACCTAAGTGAGACCTTCGCTCGTCTCAGACAAGAGAATCGCAAAGCTCTGATTCCCTTTCTCACGGCAGAGTTTCCGAGTCCGGTTCGCTTTGACGCCGCAGTAGACGCAGTCTGTGAGTCCGGCGCGGACATCCTTGAAGTTGGCTTTCCCCATTCTGACCCACTGGCCGATGGTCCCGTGATTCAACATTCGTCTCACCGGGCAATCAGCAACGGCTTCACAGTCGCGCGTGGATTTGCCGCTATCAAATCAATCACGTCGCGACACTCTCTTCCGATTGTGATAATGTGCTATAGTAATTTGATCTATAAAGCAGGACCCGCGAAATTCGTAAAGGCCTGTTGCGATTCAGGCGTAAGCGGATTGATCGTCCCCGACATGATTATTGAGGAAAGCGCGCAACTGCGATTGCTCTGCGCTCGCAACGCAATCGACTTCATCAATTTGGTAACGCCGACTACTCCGATACAACGGTCGGCAGTAATAGCGGCAGAGGGTTCAGGATTTCTTTATCTGGTAAGCGTAGTAGGCACAACCGGCGCCCGCGTTAGTTTTAACAACACCCTCATGCGTACAGTACGACAGTTGAAAACTAAAACCGACTTACCCATATGCATCGGCTTCGGTATTTCTTCTCCGGAGATGGCAGAGAAGGCGGCTCGATGTTGCGATGGGGTCATTATTGGGAGCAAGTTGATCCAACTCATTGATTCCGACGAAGAGAACAATCAATTTCCTCGACTGAGGTCATTCTTGGTTGAGGTAGCAACGAGATTAGGAGCTACGCGATGATGCGAGGGATTCGAGGAGCTATATGCGCTGAAGCCAATTCGCGCGAAGCCATCTTTGAGGCAACTACAAATCTCATGGCCAAAATGATCAAGAGCAATGACATCGAGATCGAACGGATCGCCTCGATTTTCATTACCGCGTCACCAGATTTGACAGCCGATTTCCCGGCGTTCGCCGCTCGTGAAATTGGATTGTCACTGGTTCCGCTACTCTGCGCCACAGAAATCAATGTTCCCGGAGCTTTACAGCGGGTCATCCGCATTTTGATACACGTCAACACTGAAAAACACCAACACGAGATTCGGCATCTCTATCTGGGAGATGCCGCCCGACTGAGGCCAGATTTGGCCGGAGGAATAGAATGATGATAATCGTGCTCAAGAAAAGCGCTTCGGTCAAAGATATGGCCGCGGTCATCAAGCACATCGAGAGTTTGGGCCTTAAGCCGCATATCTCCGAGGGCGAAGAAAAGACCATCATCGGTGCGGTCGGCGATGAGCGCACCATTGACAAAGAAAAGCTTCTTGATCTCGAAGGAGTCGAAGCGATCATCCCCATTCTCAAGCCCTATAAATTGGCCTCAAAAGAGTTCAAGAACGATCCGACAGTGATCAGTTTGAATGGAACAAAAATTGGCAATGGTTCGGTTGTGGTGATGGCCGGTCCCTGCGCTGTGGAGAGCTACGAGCAAGTACTCGAAACTGCGATACGGGCCAAAGCGGCCGGCGCAAAGTTCCTTCGCGGTGGCGCTTTCAAACCGCGCACTTCACCTTACGCGTTTCAGGGGCTCGGCAAAGCCGGGCTCGAAATTCTGGCGCGGGTACGAGAGGAAGTCGGTCTGCCAATAGTTTCCGAATGTCTATCGCAGGATGATGTGGCGTTGGTATCCGAGTATGTGGACATAATTCAAATAGGCGCCAGAAATATGCAGAATTTTTCGATGCTTGAAAAAATCGGGAAACAACCTCGTCCAATTCTCCTCAAACGCGGCATGATGTCAACAATTGAGGAATTACTCATGTCGGCGGAATATATTCTGGCGAACGGGAACTACAATGTTATTCTCTGTGAGCGCGGCATTCGCACTTTCGAGAAATTGACGAGGAATACCTGCGATATTACTGCGGTCCCTCTGCTCAAATCGCTGACTCACCTGCCCGTCATTGTGGACCCTTCTCACGCGACTGGAAACCGCGAGCTTGTTACCCCTCTCTCTCTGGCCGCGGTTGCGGCTGGCGCCGACGGACTGATTATTGAGATTCATCCCAACCCCGAGAAGGCGTTGTGCGACGGACATCAATCACTGTATCTCGACCAGTTTGCTGAACTCATGAATCAGGTGCGGGCAATCGCGCAAGTAGTCGGCAAGGCGGTATGATGTCGTTTTCGACGTTCAGGATTGGAATCGTTGGGCTTGGACAAATCGGCGGCTCAATTGCAACTCGACTCAGCGCCATGAAGCAACCTCCGACGATCTTCGGCTATGATCTCCGACCAGAATTGCAGATCGCCGCGCAGGAACGGCGCATCGTTACCGAAATCGCGAAGTCGGAAACTGAATTGATCGACGCGAGCGATGTCGTGCTGATAGCCGTTCCAATGGGGGAAATCCTTGCGTTTCTGAAAAGACAGCAAGTCGGCCTGAAACAGAAGATCACAGTAACCGATACCGGATCACTCAAACAAGAGGTCATGCGCTTATCATCTGAACTCGGTTTAACTAATTTTGTAGGCGGACACCCGCTCGCCGGAACTGAGAGACGGGGCGTTGACTCCTGGGACGGTACACTCTTTAACAATGCCAACTATTTTCTTACAAGCGATAGTACCACCAATAAAGTCGCGGTCGAGCTTGTTTCCGAATTGGTTACTAATTTAGG